>Ga0228633_1000146_pt1 | contig 18747 bp, 16 predicted proteins | sample 41DmetaG_FD_182703 | JGI IMG/M metagenome (GOLD analysis project Ga0228633, IMG submission 182703) | Seawater microbial communities from Monterey Bay, California, United States - 41D | ecosystem: Environmental > Aquatic > Marine > Coastal | place: USA: California | collected 2016-11-13
GCTGCTAAAGACAAAGCTATTAAAAAAGCGATGGGTAAAGAACCACAACAAGAAATAGATACATCAGCAGCTAAAGCATCATTAGCCAAATTTGCTGCTAGAGAAAAAGAATTAGATAGACAAAATCCTAATAGACATAAAGAAGCTGGGGCTAAAGCAGCCGCAGCAAGAGATGCAGCAAGAGCAGCTAAAAAGAAAGGTGGTAACAACACTGCTAGATTTACATCTTTTTATAATAAAGAAGAAAAGCTAAAAGAAGCTATAAAAAAGCTTGTAAAAGAATCTTTACTTAAAGAAGCTGCAACAGCTAAATTATCTGATATAGGAGACAAATACGGAGACTATAAAGGTATGCAAGTAGTAATAAATGACCTAGAAAATATCGTAACAGATATGGAAGGTTATTTTGCTAAAGTAAGAGAAAGAGTTCAAAGCTCTATGGATAAGATAGGACAAATAGAAACTCCTGATGGAATGAAAGTAGGGGCATTTTTAGCACCTGCCATAGAATCAGCTTTCTTTAGAGACCTTAACCCAGTAAGAAAATTATCTGCTAGAGATATTAGTTTACCTCAAGTAAAGACAATTTCATCAGCTGACATTGCAGCAGCAAGAGCAGCAGGAGATATCGAAGAACAACCAAAACAGACAATGTTTGGTGTAAACGAAAAAAAATAATATGGCACAACTATTAGTAGACGTTACCCCATTTAAATCAGTACTTAGAGAGTCTAAAGAAAGACCTGGAGTATATGAAGTTGAGGGTGTTATGCAAAGAGCAGTTGCGGAGAATCAAAACGGTAGAGTATATTCAAAAGCTATATTAGAAAGAGAAGCTTCTAAATACGTTAAAGAGTTTGTAGAGAGAGGAAATGCATTTGGAGAATTAGATCATCCTGAAACTCCTGTAGTGTCTTTAAAGAATGCGTCTCATGTAGTAAAAAAGCTTTATTGGAAAGGAAACGATCTAATGGGTAAGATCGAACTATTAAATACACCTGCAGGTAATATAGTAAAAGAAATAGTTAAAGCAGGACATACAATTGGTATCTCATCTAGAGGTACAGGATCAGTAAACCAGACTAACGAAGGACAATTAGAAGTACAACCTGACTTTGAATTAGTATGTTGGGACTTTGTATCTAATCCTTCTACACACGGTGCTTTTATGAACCCAGTAGCTTTACAAGAAGGTAAAGTTAAAGCTAATAAATTCGATAAAGTAAATAATCTTATCAACGATATATTAAGAGCATAATCTACTATGGACGAGTTCAAAAAAAAGAAGTTTAAGAAACAACTTATAGAACGCTATAAAGAAAAACCTAGTAGACTTTTAGGAAGTAATCAATTTACTCCAAAAGTTTATAATAAATTTGACCAACAACCTAACGTTGTAGACATTCAGAAATTCTTACAATCAGGAGACCCTCTAGGAGGATCTGCTAATACAGTTAAAGAAGGAGCAAGAGAAGAACAAAATGCAGGAGTAGGTCAACCTAATCCTGAACCAACAGTTAGTACAACTACCTATAGATCTTTCTTTGAAACTAGAGTTCAACTTTCTGGCTCTCAATTTAGATTTACTTTCTCTGACCCTTACGGAGATACTATTAATACTTCTAGCTTTAGTTTAACAAACAATGCTAATCTATCAGCTTCGTTTACTAGTGATACTGTAGCAGAAGCAATTATAACTGGTTCATTAACGTTAGGCACATATAATTATACAGGATCTATTTCTAATGGAGACGGTGATACTACTCTATTTAGTGAGAGTTTTGAAATATTTAGCGGTAGCTTTACTGCGATGACTACTAAAACATCTATCTACCACTCTTCTTCTGCAGGTTCAGGTAGTAGGAGATACTTAACATCCCCTATTTACGATTACTCAGCTTCTCAATTTAAAGAGTATATAGCTGGTTATGTTAGTGATGCAGGAGGATCTTCTCCAGACTACGTCATAGATCGACATATACCTATATTAGCCACAGACCAGACTTATGCATCAAACACAGGTACTATGTACTTTAACAATACAGGTAGAACTTTTTTCCAAGAAGAACCTACTACAGGTGACTTCTTAATTGTATCAGGTACATCAGGAGATTACTTTGGAGCGGCTAGTAATAAAGACCATGCAGTATTATATAGAGTTGGTAATACAGGATCTACCCCACCAGTTACTAGAGACGGTAGTGACGGATTCCCAGTTTTAACTAGCTGGTCGTAGGTTTTCGTAATACTTATATATTTATATAAGAATATACAGTCACTATACTGTATCAATTACATTTATTAACTTCATATTACGATTTCAATAATCGTACGAAACCACAAACAATTTTACAATGAGTAAAGATTTATTTAAGCAAGCTATTGCTGAAGCTAAATCTGTAAGAGAAGCTGCTATTGCTAATGCAAAGGAAGCTTTAGAAGAGTCTTTGACACCTCATCTAAAAGACATGTTAGCTGCTAAACTTCAAGAAATGGAAACATCTGAAGAAGTAGAAGAAGCAAAACATGACAAGAAAGATGAAACTATCGAAGAAGCTCCTAAAGAAGACGAAAAGCATGAAGCTGTAGAAGAACTTGCAGAAGAAGTACCAGCACAATTTGCTGAAGAAGATGAAGCCGAGGATGATTCAGAAGAATCTGATGACGAAGCGGAAATCGAAGCACCAGCTGAAGAGCCTGTCGAAGACGATATGCCTGACGGTGACGAAGATATTTCTAAATTATCTATTGACCAGTTCAAAGATATAGTAAGAGATATTATTGCTCAAGAAGGTGGTCACGGAGAGGAAGAGATTCCTGCAGGTGATGACTTAGATGGTGGAGATATCGAAGGCATGGGCGATGAACCAGCTATCGAAGAACCAGCTATCGACGGAGCAGAAGAAGAAGAAATCGATTTAGATGAACTTCTTAGAGAATTAGAATCTGAAACTTCAGAAGAAGTAGAAGAAGCTAAACACGACGACAAAGACGAAAACGTTGAAGAGGCTAAAGAAGACCACAAAGACGAAGGTAAGAAAGAAGACATTAAAGAAGAAGAAGTAGACGAAAAGCACTGCAAAAAACATGAAGATGTTTCAGAAGAAACAACTGAATTACAGGAAGCTTTAGAAACTATTGAAACTTTGAAGAAAGACCTTAACGAGGTTAATCTATTGAATTCTAAATTACTTTACGTTAACAAGATCTTCAAGTCGAACGACCTTTCAGAAAGTCAAAAAGTTAACATTATCGCTGCTTTTGATAAAGCAGAGAGCGTTAAAGAGGTGAAACTAGTTTTCGAAACTGTTTCTGACAGTGTAGTAGGTAAAAAACAATCTGCTAATACTATCAAAGAATCAAAAACTAAATTAGGCATGGCTTCTAAAGCCGGTGGAACAACAGCTGCTAAACCAGAAGTAATTTCTGAAGTATCTGACACTGTAAGAAGAATGCAAAAATTAGCCGGAATTATTAATTAAATTAACACTAATAACTATTATTTATCATGGAATTAAACCAATTATTAGAGAGCAGCAACAACTACAAAAGTATGCAAGCTGACTCTGTAAAACTTGCTGAAAAGTGGAGTGCTTCTGGTTTGTTAGAGGGAATCAAAGATGAGAAAGTCAAAAACAACATGGCTGTTATCCTTGAAAATCAAGCAAAACAAGTAGTCGCTGAAGCAAACACATCTGGACACGGAGGAGGAGCATCTTTCTCTGCTGGAGCAGGTGAAAACTGGGCTGGAGTTGTCTTACCATTAGTAAGAAAAGTATTCGCTCAAATCGTTGCACAAGATTTCGTATCTGTACAACCAATGAATTTACCTTCAGGTCTTGTATTTTATCTAGACTTCAAATATGGAGACACTAGAAACGGAAGATCTGCTGGAGACAACCTTTATGGAAATGTATCAACTGCTAACAGTAAATTAGCAAAAGATGTTGATGCTTCTGGAGGTTTATACGGAGCTGGACAGTTCGGATACTCTATCAATAGCTCTTCTGCTGTTGTAGCTGAATCTGCTGCTGCTGCTTCTTCTGCATCTATCAACTACCAAGACGGTACTAACCCATCAGACTACTACGTAATTACTAAGTCTGTATCTGGATTAGCTGCTGACTTAAAAGGTGTAAGAGCATTTAGAATCTTATCTGCTTCTACTGATGTAACTATTCCAAAATGGACTACAGTATCAGGAACAGATGTATCTTTCGTTATTGCAAAAAGTTCAACTACAGTTGATACTGAATTAAGTGGATCTATAGTATACCACAAACAACCAGTTGACAACGACAGAGGTGACTTTGAAGCTTCAGGAGGAGACGGTAACAACGTTGCGCCTTCTATCGCAATACCATCTATTGATGTTAAATTAGCTAGTGAAGCAATTGTTGCTAAGACTAGAAAATTAAAAGCACAATGGACACCAGAATTTGCACAAGACCTTAACGCTTACCACAGTATTGATGCTGAAGCGGAATTAACTTCTTTATTATCTGAATATATCTCAATGGAGATTGACTTAGAGATTTTAGATATGTTAATCCAAGATGCTAACACTACTGAAAGATGGTCAGCTGCGTCTAACAAAAACTGGAACGGAACTGCATGGGCAACTAGCGCAGTAGACGGTGGTGGATTCTACAATACTCAAGGACAATGGTTCCAAACTTTAGGAACTAAAATCCAAAAAGTATCTAACAAGATTCACCAAAAAACTCTTAGAGGTGGAGCAAACTTCCTAGTATGTTCTCCAAACGTTGCAACTATCTTAGAATCAATTCCAGGATATGCTGCTAACACAGATGGAAACCAAGAAGAGTTTAATATGGGTGTACAAAGAGTTGGTTCGTTAGCGAACAGATTCAAAGTATACAAGAATCCATACATGACTGAGAACATTATCTTAATGGGATACAGAGGTTCACAATTCCTAGAAACAGGAGCTGTATATGCACCATATGTACCATTAATGATGACTCCTCTAGTATATGATCCGGACACTTTCACACCAAGAAAAGGTCTAATGACAAGATATGCTAAGAAGATGATCAGACCAGAATTTTACGGTAAAATCTTTGTATCTGACTTAAGTTCGATCTAGAATTTACTTAAATTCTTAATAAGAAAGAGAGGTCCTAATGGGCCTCTTTTTTTTTGTACTATTTATATAAAAACGGTAAGGTATGGCGGAAATAAAAATATGGGACGGTACAGCTACATTCTCTGCTGGCATGACTCCATTTGGATTCTATGACAGTGATGCTGAATTTGCTTCAGAAGCAGTAAAAGTATCTAAATTTTGTGCTACAAGACTCGGATATCCTATGATGGATGTAGAGTTACAATCAGGCTCTTTCTTTGCATGCTTTGAAGAAGCAGTAACAACTTACGGTAACTTAGTATTTCAATATAAGATCAGAGAGAATTATATCTCTATGGAAGGAGCTTCTAGTACTACTAGTGCTAATAGTCAGATAGTTAATCCTTCTTTACAGAGAATGATTAAAATAAGCCAAGAATACGGTACAGAAGCAGAAGTAGGTGGTAATGTAACTAGATATACTGGTTCTTTAGCATTAACTCAATCAGTCCAGAACTACGACTTAGATGCTTGGGCAGTTGAACAAGGTATAACCGGTAGTATAGAAGTAAGAAGAGTCTTTTATGAATCTCCTCCTGCTATTATGAGGTACTTTGACCCTTATGCTGGTACTGGTACTGGAATTCAATCATTAATGGATGCTTTTGACTTTGGATCTATGAGTCCAGGTATAAATTTCTTATTGATGCCTGCATCATATGACATACTTAAAGTTCAAGCTATAGAATTTAATGATCAAATAAGACGTTCATCCTATTCATTTGAAATGGTTAATAATAAACTAAAGATATTTCCGGTACCTAAGAAAGCAGGGAGTTTATATTTTGAATATTATGAGACAGATGATAAAGCAGATGCAGTAACTGAAGATGGAACAAATAAAATAACTAATGTAGGAGAAGTACCATATGACAATCCAACATTCTTAAAGATAAATACACCAGGTAGAGACTGGATATACAGATACACTTTAGCATTATCTAAAGAATTACTTGCTTATGTACGTGGAAAGTATCAAACAGTACCGGTACCTGGTTCTGAAGCTACTTTAAACCAAGCAGACTTACTAACTGATGCTAGAGCAGAAAAAGAAAAGCTATTAACTGAGTTAACAGAGCTATTACAGGTAGTATCTAGACAAAGTCAGCTAGAATCACAAGCTGCTCAAACAGATGCTTTAAATACTACACTTAAAGGTGTACCAATGACAATTTTTGTAGGATAATGAAGTTAATGCAGATACTTAGTGAGGTTCAATATAATACTTATGAAGCAATGGTACAAGTAATGTATGAAGACGGTAGTGATAAGACACAGATAGTTGACTTAATAAGAGCTTTACCAGGTATTACTACAGTAACAGTAGCTGATAGTACAATGGAGAACGTAGAAACATTAAAAATAAAACTTATTACACAGAAAAGCGCTGAAGAAGCTTTTGAATCGCTGAAAAATACAGCTATGTCAAAGTATCCTAACGTAAAGCTTGTTAAAATAGGTAAACAAACAATAGAAAAGGTATAATGCTATTTGGATCTAACAGAGACTTTAACTTATTAGTAGGTATCAATCGAGAACTACTTAAAGATGTAGTAGAACAAGAGATTCTATACTATAAGTTTAATATAGAAGATACAGAAGTAAATATATACGGAGAAGGTTTAACTAAATCGTTTTTTGAACCGTTAAAGCTCAATTGCCTTGTAACTAGAGGTGATCAAGTAGTAACATCTGACGATTTTGGACCTGATTTAAGTAGAGAAGCATCCTTTGCACTGTTAAGACAAGATTTAGAAGACGTTTCAACAGTACCTGAGGTAGGTGATATATTAAATTGGCAAGAAGACTATTATGTAGTAGATACTATTAGAGAGAACCAATTATTCCTTGGGAGAGATAAGAGTTATAACTTATCTAGCTACGGAAGTCAATTTGGTACCTCTATATCATTAATATTAGACTGTCATATGACCAGGAGAGAGCAAACTGGTATAACTTTTGCTCAAAATCAAGAATACTAAAGATATGAAAATAAAAGACATACTTAAGGAAGAACCACAAGGAGGAAGGTTAGTAAACAAACGTGTGGATCCAGATACAGGTGCAATTTCTCACGATGTAAGATATAATAACATATACTACTTAAGAAAAGAGGTGGAAGAGCTGAATGATGCATTTAAAGAGACTATTGAAGACCATCCTCAAGATGATAAACTATTTCAGCTATTTAATATCTATTCTAAATTCAAAAGAGCTTTTAAAACTCATGTAAATAGAAAATATGGCAGGGAGTAATAAACCTTTACCAAAGAATCAACAACAATTATCTCAAGACTCTATAAAAACTTATGGAGTAGAAGCGTATAGTGGATCTAAACAACCAATAAACGATCTTAAAAAGAGAGAATTACAGAGATCAGTAAAGGATGATAATGTAAAAAGGTTTGAAATAGGGTTAAAAGATATAGATGAAGCTATATTTTACTACTTTACTAATGTAATTAAACCTTCAGTACTACAAAACGGTGCTACAAAAGCTGTTCCTGTACTATATGGATCACCAGAACGTTGGCATTCAGTACAAAAGGATGGATACTATAGAGATAGAAATGGAAAAATACAACTTCCATTGATAATGATAAAGAGAGACAGTGTTGAGAAGAATAGACAGCTAGGAAATAAGATGGATGCTAACTTACCTACACAATTTGGCGTATTTGAAAAGACATATAGTAAGAAAAACACTTACGATAGGTTTTCTGCTCTGAATAACAGATCAATTGCTAAAGAATATCAGGGAGTAGTAATGCCAGACTATGTAAATATAGTTTATTCTTGTGTAATGTTCACACAATACGTTGCTCAAATGAATAAATTAGTGGAAAACATCAATTATGCTTCAGATGCATATTGGGGAGACCCAGAAAAGTTTAGTTTTAGAGCTATGATAGATAATTATAGCACTATAACCGAGTTAGCACAGGGTCAAGATAGATTAGTTAAAACAGAATTTAGTATTAACCTACTAGGACACTTAGTTCCGAATGGAATTAATACACTTCAACAGGGGTCTATGAAATTCTTTAATAAAGCTGCTGTATTATTTGGTGCAGAAACAGTTAAGGATATAAATGATATATAATATTTATAAATGGGAAGATATTCATCAACAAGAGTTAATTCAAGGTCAGTTAGATTTTTCGATAGAGCTGCCCAAAGAATAATACAAGTACAAGAAGCTATGAGTCCAGAACAAAAAGAATATACAGCACTTAATAACGCTTTTACTACTAATAATACAACTGTATCAGTAGTAGATCCTGTAGTTACTTTTGAGAGTATTTCATTTGCTACAGTACCAGCAGGGTTTCCAGCAGTACAAAAAGATGATTTTACCGTATATGTAAACGGTATTGCCGCAGAAATAGATGCTATTGACTCTATTACTGATGACGGTTCAAATGTTGTAATAACTTTTAACAGTAATCTAAACTTTGCTTTAGATTCTGATGATGAATTTATGATAACAGGAAAATTAGTTAGCTAATGGCATTAATTAAGTGGAAACAAATAAGTGGTAATCTAGGAACATACGGTAATCTTACCGGTTCTTTTAATGTATCTGGGTCTATTAACGTAAATGGACAAGAAGTAGGTACAGGAAAGCTAGATGAAACTACTTTTAATTCATATACTGCTTCTAATGATCCAAGAGTAGCAGCTTTAGAGAGCTTTAGTCAATCATTAGACGCTACTTTTGCCACAGATGCTGAATTAACTAGTGTATCTAGCTCATTATCAGCTTCTATAGCAGCAATATCAACTGATTTTGCAGATATAACTAATAAACCAACCTTAGTTTCAGGATCAGCTCAAATAGATATTAGCCAAGCTACAGGAATAGCAGCAAATGCAATATCTGCTTCGTATGCTGTATCAGCTTCTCACGAAATTATAACAGAATTATCTTCTTCTCATGCAGTACAAGCTGACTCTGCTTCTTTTATAGCTGATGCTTTTATATCTTCTTCAGCTGCTAGACAAGGCTTTAGTACAGACACAACTACCTTTAATGGTAATCGAATAATATCTCAAGAATTACTACCTTCTATGTTTTCCAGTTCATTTAATCCTGGAACAAGCGGTAGTTTAGAAGATTTTATCGAAAAAGTATTTTATACTAATACAGCACCATCGTTTACTTCTAATGCGAACGTAAATATAGCTGAATTTCTAACTTCTGGGTCTACCATACATACCTTAACCGCCAATGACCCGGAAGCTCAAGCAATCACCTTTTCCGCTCAAAGCTCATACACCGACGGATTCGTCAATGTAGCTTCAGATGGTGCTGTAACTTTATTAACATCTTCAATAGTTGAATCTTTCAATACAGTAGACAGAGGAGATGGTCAAAATGCTCACTTAGTTCCTGTTAAAGCAACAGATAGCTTTGGAGCATCCATAAATCAAAACCTTTATATAGATGTAACAGCTAATACTGCACCAGTATTTAGAGAAACATCTGTAGGAGGTTCAATTATTACATCTTTTACTACTTCTAGAAATGAAAATGCTTCTACTGGTGAGGTAACTAAGATTTATTTTACAGATACTAACAGTGATAGTATAACAATTACTTCAAGTTCAGTGCCAGGTGATCATTTTAGTATAACTAAGTACGGAACTTATGTAAGTATTGCACAAACAACAGCTTCATTAGACTTTGAAACTACATCTTCTTATAGTTTCTCAATATCTGCCTCAGATGAACACTTTGTAGCAGGTCAAGACACAGATGCTATAACTCCTTTACTAGTTACTGTAAATGTAACAAATAATGTTATACCAACATTTAATAATCAAACAGGATCAGGTTTTAGCGAAGATGAAAACGATGGAGTGAGCAGTATACAAGCAGGAGCATCTGATCCAGAAGGAGATACCATAGTATTTACTAATTTTACTCTAGCTGGACTAGAATTAGACGGAACACCTGTAAGTATTGGCACTTATACAGGAGGAGATCATACAGATCCTGATGAAGATCCATTTACAATGAATTCAACGGGTGTTATTACTAGAAAAGGTAGTCAAGAAATAAATTCTGACTTAATTAACAAGTATATCTACTCAGCTTCAGTATCAGATGCATTTAATACTACTTCTGCTTCAGCAGCTATACATTTACCTATAGCTGATGATGTAGCACCTACTTTAGCAGGAGTTCAAGCATTTTATGCTATTGAATCTGCTATAAGCGGTGATAGTATATACGATGACACATCAGGATTCGAAGGAACAACAGCAAGAGTAACAGCTAATCAATCAGTAACTTGGGCAGTTAATCCATCTTCTGATTTTGCAATAGATAGTTCTGGGTATATTACTTTAAGTAGAAATATATCTGGTTCAAGTGATGTAGGAGGAGGTACTCTAAACGGATCAGTAACTGGTTCTAATGCTTTTGGTACTACTTCACAGCAGACATTTACGGTTAACATAACTGATAACGTTGGACCTTCAGTAAGTACACAAGCTCAATCAGCTAATCTTAATACTAACGGAGCTAGATCAGGTAACTATGTTTATCAATTTGTATTCTCTGATACTGAGAGTGATAGTATAGATACTGGTAGTTTAACTTGGACTTCAACAGCAGCTTTATCTGCTTCATTTGTAAATGGAACTACTTTAAGAATATTCCCTACAGCAAGTATAGAAGCAGGTACATATAACTTTACAGGATCTATAAAAGATAATCAAGGATTTGAAACTACTCTATTTGCCGATCCTTTTACTATTTCTCAAGCACCTATAGGATCATTAACAACAAATGGTACATTTTATATTATAGAGAGTGCAGTAAATGGAGCATTGATAAGAACTAACTCAAATGGAAGAACAGGTACTCAAGGAGACTTAGGAGTGTCTTACTCACCAACATATAATTCAGCAGCAGTAGCATCATTTACTTCTTCTAATGCTGATATAGTAGTTAATAGTAACGGTAATTTAAGTATAGGAGTAAATATAAGCGGTTCTGCTACAACTTCTGGAGATACTATTACATCTAATATTACTTTCAGAGATCAATACGATAACATTGGCTCTGGTAGTATATCAGTAAATGTATCTGCTAACCAAGCACCAACTGCTAATTTTACTAATGTAACTGCTAACTACACTGCATCTATAATGCCGAATACAGAATTAGTTACTGTATCTATATCAGATGTTGAAAGTGATACTCCATTTTCTATGTCTTTAACAGGAGATACAGATAACTTAAAAGCAGTACCTCAGAATACTGACTCATCTTCTTACCAAATACAAAATATCAACAGAATATACACAGGATCAACCTTTAATTATACTGCATCTATATTTGATAACTTTGATGAAACAAGATCTTATAACCAATCTTTTGTAACAAGAGATCAACTAGGGACAACTTACATGTACGGTTGGAAGAATACTTCACCTAACAGTGAGGCTACTTTCTTAGCAGCAGCTACTGGAGATACATCAGGTACTCCTATAACATCCGGTTCACTAATAGCAATGTTACAAAGCGGTAGTATAGGAGCAACAGAATTTACTCCATCAACAGTACCTTTAAAAGTAAATTTATTTAAAAGTGCTTCTTTAGAAAATCTTTCAGGTAGTTCAGGAATTAGTTCTGTAGGAACTCTTGACTTCTCTGCAACTGGTTCTATACTAATGGTAGTATTCCCATCTCAATCATTAGTAACCAATAAACCAGCACAAATGTACGACGGAACTCTACCTACTGGGGTAGACGAAGTAAAACAGTATTATTTATATCAAGACAATACAGTCGGAATAGATGGAGTAGCTAACTCCGGTATATATTATTTTGATACAGAAGATTTTGTCGAAGGACATAAGAGATGGGGAATGATTTTTGCAGAAGGATATAACTCAAGTGCAGCTGTATATAGTTTAATAGCTGACGAACAAACATATAGTAGTTAACAAATGGCAATAACCGCAGGAGATATTTATGTAAGGTCGGGTAACCAAGGAGCGTTTACTCAAGTAACCTACGTACAAGGAGGATGGATTACCGTCGCTTCCGGTTCTGATATGACAAGCTTAGATCCTACTAGACTATCTGATGGGCAGGTAGTTTACGTAAGAGAAGAAGATCAAACCTACGTATGTAACTACTTTACTGCTTTTGTTACACCAGGTTATGCAGGATTTTCGAATTCAGCTTCTTTTGAGTCTTTTAATTTTCCATCTGCAGCAGGAGCTGGAGCTGACATAACAGGAGTTACAGCAGGAGATGGTATAGGAGGAGGAGCAACTTCAGGTAATGCAACAGTATCTTTAAATACAAGTTCAGCTCATTTTATTACAGGGTCAATTGATTTACATATATTTCAACAAACAGGATCAGCATACTCTGCTAATAGCTCTATAGAGGTAACTGGTTCATTGACGTTGAAAAAAGATGCTAGTGGAGATGCATTGTCTATATATAGCGGTTCAACAAAAACTTTCGGTATATCCGATCAAGGAATCCTTACTATGGTCACTCAATCCGGTGCTCCTACAGTAGTAAAAGGAGGACTGTACATGGACACAAACTATGATCTTTTTATTGGTCAGGAATAATAGTTTTAACATATTTATAATAAATAAAAATACTCACAATTAAAACAATCAAATAAATTATGGCAAGTTGGAAAAAAGTCATCGTATCCGGTTCAGCAATATCGCAACTGAATAATGATGCAAACTTTATTAGCTCAACAGGAGGAGGAATTCTTTCAGGTTCAGCGCAAATTGCAGCAGACATTTCAGGGTCTTTTACTTCGACTTCAGCTTCTTTAGCTTCAGACATAGCAGGTATTAGTACATCCTTTACATTATCAGCTGACTCAGGAACAAATGATACATTTAACTCTAGTGAAACTTTAACGTTTTCAGGAGGTAATGGTATCGACACAGTAGTATCAGACAATAATATAGCAATCAACGGTGTTGCCGGATTAGTATCCGGTTCAGCACAAGTAGTTGCTTTAGTAGAGGCAGGAACCGACTCGAATACATTTACTGATGCAGATCACAGCAAATTAAATGCAATTGAAGCAAGTGCAGATGTAACAGACACTGCAAATGTAACATCAGCTGGAGCCGTAATGGATTCAGAAGTAACTGACCTTGCGGGTATTAAAGGCGTAACAATCTCTACTTTACAAGTGAAACCATCGGAAGGTGCTTTTGCAGATGGAGATAAGACTAAACTAGACGCAATTGAAGCAAGTGCTGACGTAACAGATACATCAAATGTAACTGCTGCTGGTGCTTTAATGGACTCAGAACTTACTAACTTGGCAGCTGTAAAAGCTATAAACCAAAGTTTAGTTACTGGAGCTTCACCAACATTTGTTGGATTAACTCTTACAGGTAACTTAGAAGTTCAAGGGACAACAACAACTATAGATTCTACAACAGTCGAATTAGGAGACAATATCTTAGCCGTTAACGGTACAGGAGCTGCTTTAGGTGGTTTACACGTTAATGACTCTTCTGGACCTCTTTCTGGATCGATTCTATGGGATGGAGGAACTAACCAATGGATAGCAGGAGCTTCTGGATCAGAAAGTAAATTATTTGTAAAAGGAGGAGACGATAGTCTTTTATCAGGATCAGCTCAAATTGCATCAGACATTTCTGGATCAATAGTAGCAACTTCAGCTTCTTTAGCAGCATCTATAGCAACAAATGCCGCATCAATAGCATCCTCAACAAACACAATAACATTATCAGCTGACTCAGGTGATAACGATACATATACAACTGGTGAAACTTTAACATTCACAGGAGGTAATGGTATCGATACAGTAGTATCTGATAACAATATAGCAATAAATGGAGTTGCAGGATTAGTTTCTGGATCAGCTCAAGTAGTAGCTTTAGTAGAAGCTGGAACAGATTCAAATACATTCACTGATGCAGATCATAGTAAATTAAATGCTATCGAAGCTTCAGCTGACGTAACTGATACAACTAATGTAACAGCTGCAGGAGCAGTAATGGATTCAGAAGTAACGGATTTAGCCGGTATTAAAGGAGTAACAATCTCCACTTTACAGGTTAAACCTTCTGAAGGAGCTTTTGCAGATGGAGACAAAACTAAATTAGATGCTATTGAAGCTAGCGCAGATGTAACAGATGCGACTAACGTTACTGCAGCAGGTGCATTAATGGATAGTGAATTAACTAGCATTGCAGATGTTAAAGCATTGAATCAAAGTTTAGTTACTGGAGCTTCACCAACATTTGTAGGTTTAACTTTAACAGGTGATTTAGAAGTACAAGGTACAACAACTAATATAAATACAGCAGATTTAAATATAGAAGATAAATTTATACTTCTTAATTCTGGATCAGCAACAGGTAACTCAGGTATTATAGCACAGAATTCAGCAACAAATGGATTAGGTACATCATTATTCTTTGATGATACAGCAAACAGATGGTCGTTAGACTACGCTGGAGCAAATGCTAATACAGATGTTGTAACAGCTGATGCAAGAATAGCAGCAGTAGCACTAAGTAACACAGATGCCAATTACCAAAAAGACGGAAACATTTTTATAGACAGTGGAGATGTGTTTATATACGTAGAATAATAAAAATAGAATAGAATAATTATGGCTTGGAAAAAAATAATATTTAGCGGATCAGCAGGTGAATTGAGCTCACTAGCAGTTGACGGTGCAATAACGGGAACGTTTACAGGAGCACTATCTTCCTCAGCACAAATAGCTTCAGACATCTCTGGTTCATCAACTTCGTTAAGTGCTTCAATAGCATCTGATATAGCAGCAGCTAATTCAGGTAGCTTTTCTGGGTCCTTTCAAGGAGATGGTTCTAATCTATCAGGTATAACAATCAACCAAGCTGCTACAATAGCTAGTAGCTTTACTAATCAAACATCAGTAGCAGTTACTCACAATTTTGATAGTAAGAACGTTACAGTAACAGTATATAATAGTAGCGACGTATTAATACTTCCTGCTAGTGTTACTCTAACAAATAATAATACTGCTACAGTAACATTTGATTCTTCTACTTCTGGTAACATAGTTGTTGCTAAAGGTGGACATATAGTATCAGGATCAACTTCTGCAGACAATATAACCGGATTAGATGCAGCAGTAGTAGCAGCATTACCAGATGATATAGTTTCAGCTTCAGCATTTACTTCACCTTCTCAAGGTACAGTAAGAGCTACAATCAACGGAGCTAATACAGATGTAGACACAGGATTACAAGCTGGTGACTCTCCAACATTTGTTGGATTAACTCTTACAGGAAACTTAGAAGTACAGGGTAGTACTACAACAATTGATTCAACTACAATTGATTTAGGAGATAATATATTAGCAGTAAATGGTACAGGTGCAGCATTAGGAGGATTACATGTAAATGACTCTTCTGGACCTCTTTCAGGATCGATATTATGGGATGGAGCAAACAATAAATGGATAGCAGGAGCTTCAGGATCAGAAAAAACACTAGCCTTATTAGAAGGTCAAAGTTTAGTATCTGGTGCAGCTCAACTTACTTACGCAGATATACCTAGTATACCAACAGTAGGAGATGGAGGTTTATCAACCAACAACTTTACTGACGCTGATCATAACAAATTAGACGGAATTGAAGCAAGTGCAGACGTAACAGATGCGACTAACGTAACAGCAGCCGGTGCAGTAATGGATTCGGAAGTAACTGACCTTGCAGGTATCAAAGGAGTAACAATTTCTACATTACAGGTAAAACCATCAGAGGGAGCTTTTGCAGATGGAGATAAAACAAAACTTGATGCTATCGAAGCTGCAGCAGATGTTACTGACGCAACAAATGTAACAGCAGCAGGTGCATTAATGGATTCTGAATTAGCAGAGATTGCAACAGTAAAAGCTTTAACAGCAGCACAAATATCAGGATCATTTACAGCAACAAGTGCTTCTTTAGCAGCATCTATAGCAAGTGTATCAACAGACTTTGATGATATATCTAATAAACCAGCATTAATATCTGCTTCAGCAGAAGGAGCTGCTCAAGGGCAAATTACTCTAAACGGTGCTGCAGTTAATGTAAACGCTCTTGGAACTAATGATTCACCGTCATTTACTAACTTAACAGTAAATGGAGATTTAACAGTAACTGGAAATACTTTTGAGGCACAAGTATCCAACTTAAATGTAGAAGATAAATTTATTCTAGTTAACTCTGGTAGTACTGGAGGAGATTCAGGTATAGTATTTGGAGGTTCAGATGGAACTAATGCTAACCAAGGAAATGCAATCTTCTGGGATAATGATTCAGATGTATTTGGATTTGCAGCCGATTTAGCTTCTAATGCTACTTCAGCAACAGTAACTTCAAAGATAGGTAATATAGAATCACATGCTACAGCTGATCCTTCATCAGGACCAACTCTACAAGGTAAAGGTTCGATATACATCAACGAAGCTAGTGAAGGTATATTCATATACAGTTAGAATACTAAAACAGGTTACAAATGGCAATTAATAGAGCACATAAACCAAAAGAGATTATAAAAGATAGTAATATAGAGAGTAGCTTCACACCCGATGAAGCTGCTTTCCTTACTTCAAAGCTTAGAGAAGCCAATTACAAAGGCACTGAATTCGAAACCTTTTATAAGATAATGTCAAAGTTAGCATTACTAGCTAAAAAATAAGTAGGACATTAAAGGAAATTATCTTATATTTATATTAAATGTATTATTGGCCCGAAAGGGAAGTGGGCTCGAGAGAGTAACCAACCATAGTAAAAGGTATGCCAAACTGGAAAAAAATAGTCTTGAGCGGATCGACCGCTGCATTAAGTAACTTAGACGTAGATAACGCTATTACAGCATCTGCATTTATAGGAGATGGATCTGCGTTAACAAACATCGCAGCTCAAGTTACAGAACAAGCTACCATCACCGATACATTTACTTCAGTAACATCAAAAGCAATCACTCACAACTTCGGTACTAAAAACGTTTTAGTATCTGTCTATAATAGTAGTGACGAACTAATTATACCTGCATCTACGGTTACCACTAATACTAACGTAGCAACTATTACATTTGACTCAGCTACAACCGGGAGAGCCGTTGTAGCAAAAGGAGGACACTTAGTATCAGGATCAGCAGTATTATCTGGAACAGGTGTATTTTCTGGTTCAGCACAAATAGATGCTGTCACTAGATACGAAGAATCAATTTCAGGTAATACCTCATACACACTCACACACAATCTAGGAGAAGATTACCCAATAGTACAGGTATACGATACAAATAAATTTCAAACAATTCCAGGAATCATATCAGCATCAGATTCTAATTCCGTATATATAGAATTCGATTCAAGTTTTTCTGGTAAAGTAGTAATAAAGAAGTAAATTAACATATTTATAATAAACAAAATATAACACAACACAATACAATGAGAATAGATAGCCCTTTAATGACTAACGCCGTTGCAACAGGCTCGTTTTCTGGATCATTTACTGGAGCCTTTGATGGTGATATTACAGCAGATTCAGTAGCGTATGCTAACGTAAGTGGTAAACCAGCTTTAGTATCCAGTTCCGCACAGATTACGGCATTTGGATTTTCTACTACAGACAACGAATTAACACAAGAAGAAGTAGAAGACTTTGCAGGAGCTTTAGTTGCTACTGGAGGTACTAAGACAGGTATTACTGTGACTTATGATGATGCTAATGGAAATATGGATTTCGTAGTAGCATCTCAAACAGATGAAAACTTTACAACAGCTGATCATGCTAAATTAGATGGTATCGAGGCTAGTGCTGATGTAACTGATGCAACAAACGTTACTGCAGCTGGTGCATTAATGGATTCAGAAGTAACTAACTTAGCAGCTGTAAAAGCATTTGATGGTTCAGATTATGCAACAGCAGCACAAGGTACTAAAGCAGATAGCGCACAACAACCACCATCAGAAGGAGCTTTCGCTAACGGCGATAAGACGAAGTTAGATGGTATTGAAGCTAGCGCAGACGTAACAGATACAGCTAACGTTACTGCAGCAGGTGCATTAATGGATTCAGAATTAACTGATTTAGCTGGTGTTAAAGGCGTAACAATTTCTACATTACAAGTTAAACCATCAGAAGGGGCATTCGCAGATGGTGATAAAACTAAATTAGATGCAATTGAAGCTAGTGCTGATGTAACTGATGCAACTAACGTAACAGCAGCAGGCGCTCTAATGGATAGTGAATGTACTAACCTAGCAGCTTTAAAAGCTATCAACCAAGGATTAGCAACAGGAAATGACGTACAGTTTAACGACTTAACAGTAGCAGGAGATTTAACAGTAACTGGAACTACTACTTCTATTAACTCTACAGACTTAGACGTTACTGATAAATTAATATCGATTAACAAAGGTGGAGCAGATGCAGCTTCTGCTAACGGAGGTGGATTATTTATTAGTGGAGCTAACGAATCAATGACATGGGATAATGGAAATTCAAGATTTAACTTCTCAGATGATTTACATGCAGCTGGTAATTTTACTTTATCAGGAACAGTAGACGGAAGAGATATA
>Ga0228633_1000147_pt1 | contig 18536 bp, 15 predicted proteins | sample 41DmetaG_FD_182703 | JGI IMG/M metagenome (GOLD analysis project Ga0228633, IMG submission 182703) | Seawater microbial communities from Monterey Bay, California, United States - 41D | ecosystem: Environmental > Aquatic > Marine > Coastal | place: USA: California | collected 2016-11-13
CAATTGATATGTCTTCGTACTGAGCCATAAGTTTCCCATAGATTGAAAATATTGTTATCGTTATTTATAAGAAAAATTATCTTAAAAAACAGTTGCACTAAATTAGTTTTCAGTATATAATTAATAGCGGGTTATGGGAACGGGGAGAGATATATAAAGTATCATGAAAATACTAGAAGACTATTCATCTTTATCAAACTCATCTAATATTCGTAAAGTATATAAAATATTACACAACGGTATTATATGTTGTTATAAAACAAATGCTGTGCAAGAAATTAAAATATTGCGAAGTTTTAATAACAATAGTAATATGTTACCTAATCTAGTTGATTACTGTTTAAAAGAGGGTTGGATAATAAAAGAATGGTGCTCTGGAAAAACTCTTGACTATGATATGGATTGGGATGCTCAAACAGTGAGGCAATTCTATGAGTTTACTAAGGAGTTGTTTGAGTTATTACATGCGCGCAATCTAGTCTTACAAGATTTTAAACCGTTTAATATATCCTATGGTGATAGGTTTATGTACTTTGACTTAGACTGGGTTGTAGACGCTAACACGCAGTTTACAAATAGCTTGGGAGTTAAAAAATATCTTTATAAATCATATGAAAGCCTGTACAGTCTTCCCTTAGCATCTTCTAATGATGATTACTTTTCTTTTGCAACTACAGTCTATAATTCATTAGTAGGTCCTCCTGAGTGGTCTAATAGTAAGAAAGATCCTATGGAAGCTCATGAGCAGTATGAGAAAGAATATGATATACTATCTGTCAAACTTTACAGTAAACTTATACAAACAGAGTTAAAGTCAAATGAGATAAGTTTTATTGTAGACTGTTTTAATCCTTTTAAACAGTATCGACCACAAGTGTTTAACTGGGATAACTATTCATCTTGTTCATAGATAAACACTTGCGCTTCAGGTTTCTTCTTCCAGAATTTTAATCTATTCATAACCATCTTTATTTTATATTTCATAATCCGTATACGACGCATTAAACCATTCTCCTATTTTTCTATGACCTACCTGATTAGGATGCCCATCTCCATTACCAATAAGATCCTCTCGACGAATAAGAGCATCATCAGCTGTAAATCCACCAGCTCCTGTAATCCAAGGGTAACCTATTAGATCAGCATTAGTATCCCACAGGTCTAAGAAAAGATCTGAGGTTATCAATTCTCTTTCAAAAGCTCTTGCAATTTTTAGATTCTCAGCACAAGAGAACGGTGTAAAGCTTTGAAATATATGTAGCTTTATTTTTAAATGATCACATATATTAATAATATTCATTAATGCAAGACTTGTGTCTGCTACAAACCTAGGAATTCGGTTTTTTATAAAATGTTCTAAAAACTTATAAACACTATCTTCATCTAGTTCAATATCCATCGTGCCAGCTAAATGTTTAACTTGTCGCTCATATTCTACGATATCGTATTTAAAACCATTAAAATTATTTCTTGCTCTTCTTGCTGCATTTTTATATAAAAACAGCGGATTCATTCTATAGTTAGGTGTATAATATCTTGACCAACAAGATAAAGCTATAATAACTCTATTTGGTTTATTTTCATATATTGTCCATAATGCATTATTAATTATAGATATATTATCTAGACCATTAATTGAGATGTTAGTAACATCACCCTTTAATAAATCAGTCCAAGTTATTGTTTGTTTATATTCAGGTCTTGGACGAGATTTATATTTAGGATTAGACCAGCTATCTCCACTTACTAATATTTTCTCCATCAGAATACTTTAACTCCATATATCTTTTCAAACTCTTTTGCTTGTCGTAAATTATCTACCATAGGTTTACCTTTTATATTTAGACTAGTGTTTAGCAGCATAGGGCATTTAGTCTGTTCATACCATTCTTCTAGTATAGGTCTAATAACTGACTTACAATCTTTCTTAACAACTTGAACTCTTGCAGTACCATCAACATGAGTTACACTCTTATGATCATGTTTAGCTTTGGCTACGTATTGCATATATTCATTCATTGGACCTTCGAAATATTCATCAGCAAACTCTTCTAATATAGCAGGTGCGAATGGTCTAAACTTCTGTCTTCGTTTAATCTGATTAACAGTATCTTTAATATCTTTTCTAGGATCAGCAATAAGGCTACGATTGCCAAGAGCACGAGGACCAAACTCAGCACGTCCATTAGCAATACCACAGTATGAATTATCTATAAGATAACTAACAACCTCTTTAACATTAACATCTCTCTTTATATCTGTACCTAGATAAGGATCAATCCATTTTAATGGTTTATTAAGATAAGCTGCAGCAGCACCTAAAGAAGATCCAGCATCTCCTGGATTAGGTAATATCCACACTTTGTCAAACATATAATGTACTCTAGTATTAGCAACACAATTAAGAGCAACTCCACCACCATAACAAAGATAATTAGAATACTTCCTTGCTCTATACATTATCTCTATTATTTCATATTCAATAATCGCTTGAGCACTAGCAGCAATATCATTATCTGATAATTCTCTCTGTAGATATATTCCTTTATGATAATTATTATACGGGTCTATCTTAATATGAGGAGTACCATAAGCAGCCATACCCATTGTAATATACTCATCTTCATTAGGTTTTAGCTTGATAGCCTTAGTTATAGCACTGTAAAATAATCCTAATGATTTAGGATACTTCATAGACCATTTCTTTTTCTTTTTATACCATATAGAAGCTGTATCCCATTCACCTATAGCATCTATAACAACACAAACAGGCTCTTCTTCGTACGGTCTTGTATAGTATGCTGCCGCTGCATGAGACCAATGATGATTTACATAATGATCATAAACAGGTCTTTGCTTCCATGACTGACCATATAATAATCTACGTATATTTTTCTTAAAAGGTTTTTCATAGAATATACTCTTACCTTTTATTTTAGCATTATGTAGATTGCGATCATTCTTAATACCGGTATGTCTTTCACTATGATGCGCACCTAAGATTTTATTTCCCTCTATATAACATATAGCAGCGTCATGGAAGCCATGAGATAAACCAGTAACAAGCATTGCGAACCTATAATAATGAAGCGTATAATTTACAGTATTTATATAGACATTCCAAGTGAAGACTTAGATGCTCAACCACCACATCACGGTGATACTGAAGATAAGAATCAAAAAGCTAAGAGAGAGTTTTTTGATCATCAGATATGGTTAGAATATAGACAACGAATATATGCTAGAAACATTGGTATAGAGTATAAATTATTTACAGCAGACGATCAGTGGGTAGAATATAGAGATAAATTAGCTAAACAATATCCTCAACTAACAATGTATAATATTGTAAACTTCTATAAAATACATTTAATGTATCAACTTAAAGAAGAGTATGATGAGATGCTGTATATAGATCTAGATGTTGTTCCTGTTACAAAAGAGTCATTCTTTGATGCTTGGGATTTATCCAAAGGTATGGTTATTAGACATAGTATGCCTATGGTTGAAATACGTATAGAGCAAATAAAGGACAAAGAAAATGCCTTTGTTAAAAAAGGCAAAACAGATAGTATTAGAAGCCCGTTAGCAAAGTATTGGAATAACAAAGCTCTACTTATGGAATACGGAATTGATAAGGATGACGCTCCTGTATATAATACAGGTATTGTAGGTATCAATAAACAGTCTTTAGAAGAACTGGACTATTTTGGTGATTTTGATCATATGATTGAAGTTATGACTGAACTAAAAGAAGAGCAGCCTTCAATGTGGCCTTCCTATATCCAATCATATTTTGGTTGGGATAATGAAACGTTGTGGGGATTTTTATGTGTAAAGAAGAATATTAAAGTTCAAAAAATAGATCAGTTTTGGCATTACTTTTTAGATAGAGGTACTTTTATACCTAAAGCATCAAAGCTAATACATGTAATATCTAAGAATTTTGCTGCAGTGAGGAGTTGGTGTGAAAAGAATAATCTTTAGTCAGTATAATGATAATATAAATCAGAATACTGTAAGCACTAATGAATATAAGCTAAGTCAGTTTAGAAAATATAGCAGTCAATTAGAACAAGCTCAGAGAGAATATGCTGAAAGATGTGAAGCTGATTATGTACTGCATAAGTTGGATATAACTGACTATGATACTTTACAGTTTGAAAAGATACTACAACTAGAAAGATACGCTGAAGAATATGATCAAGTATTATATCTTGATTTTGATGTAGTACCTAATAAAAGAGCAGAAAATATATTTGAGGTCTTTGGAGATACTCTAGCTATGTATCCTTTGTTTAGAGATCAACACAAGCATGAACTAAAATGGAACATAGAAAACGATACATATGATAGACAGAATGTCTACTGTAAAACCTGTGCAAAGAACTCTATGCTAATACTGGATGATGGTAACATCTCACCTAAGTTATATAATACAGGGGTCACATATGGTAGCAGTAATGCCATAAAAAATTTAAAGTTCAGTCAACAGCTAGATGATATGAAAGAATTGTTAAATGAGACCCTAGATGATTCAATATACCCAGATAATATCACAAAGAATTTCTTTCATAACAATGAGGTGTTTGTAACATATCTAGTTGAAAGAGATAAGATAGAATGTACTGATATGAGTATACAATGGAACTATATACTAGACGGCTTTCAAAGAGAAGCACCAGATATAGCATACTTCACTCACCATGTAAACAAAGAGTTTGAACTTAGCTTTTGTTAAGTTCTCTGTATATCTTACAAGCTGCTTCTACTGTAGACATAAGATCAGGAGCTTGTCTTAGCTCTTTCTTTAAAGCTCTGTCTTTTACATTCTTAATAAAGTCTACATTAAATAATTCCATTTTTAACATAAACAGCTGTTCTTTTTGTGCTTTAGGGTCGAACGGACTAAATAAGGCTCTAACAATAGCTTTATAGATATTACTATCAATACCTTGATCTAAATCATATACAAGCCCTCTTTCCTTTGCAATAGGAAGTACTAGATTTTCAAAAGCTGTAATACGTCTCTGATTATTAACATAGGTTTCTTGCAGTATATTATCAGCTGTAGTTAGTTCAAGTAGCTCTTTCCACTGATGGCTATTATCATCAACTTCAATAATAGTTTCCACTAGTAGTTCACTACCATCAGCAGCTTCTGTGTTTTCTGGATCTTGCCAGATAGCTCTTACTGTATTATATTCACTGCTAGTATATTCAGCTGTAATTAATTCGTAACCTAAATTTTTCATTATTCTTCTCCACACCATGTCTTACATTGCCGCACAGTTCTAGTTTCATCTTCCCATGACTCAGGTAAAGTTTTTTTAAACCACTCACTATTAATTATATCTCTCATATTATTATTATGTATATTATATTTTTCTTTATTATCGTTATATTCTTTCATTACAACTTGAGTGTTTTTTAAATCTTCTTTTCCTTCAACGCTATACTGATATTGTAGATTACCTAGATAGCAGCAAGGATAAACTTGACCGTCTGGATTAACAAGTAACCTATTAATTTGTTGCCATTTACATTTGATATTCATTTACAATCTTACTCTTTTCAAATTTCTGCTCTTTACCATCAGTATCTGTAAAATTAAAAACAAAAGGTCCTCCAGAATCTTTATACCACCTATCAGATGGAGTAAACCAAGATCTAACTGCTCCATGATCTTTTACCATCTCGTGAATTTGATCTAGGTAGTCCTCATTATGTTTAAACACTATTGTTCTAGTATATATACTAGCCATTGTATTAGACAATGCTTCCATATTATCTAAAACTTTAGATAGGCTTGTATTTCTTCTATAAAATGCATGCATTTCTTGATCTAAACCATCTACAGCAAAGGTTACTCGCAACCTTTTACCTCCTAGTATTCCTAGGTTCCACCACCACTCTTCATCTCTAATAGATCCGTTAGTGTCTATAGTTACATATGCTCTACTATTTTTAAGAATATACTCAACCATTTTTGTTAAGTCTTTATTCATAACTGGATCACCCCAAGTACCACAGAAGTGAAACGACCCGTATTGTATTCTAGGTTTGTTTAAATCATATGCTTTTTTAAATGTATCTAAATCCCATTGAACTAATGGTAACCAATCTGCTTTATCTAATCCATTAGGATTAGTTCTATGACACTTAGGACAAGCAGCATTACAAAATGTAGATATATCTAAGAATACCTGAAGTAAATTTGGGTTATACATTTTAAGTTCCTATTATCATATATCTTGTAAAGTCACCGAGATCTAGTTCACCTTTATATATTACATCTAGGTCTGTATACTCTACAAATTCATCTAATGAATGAGAGCAATTTATATGACAGTTAAGATCAAAGTAGTTATTTGATTGTAATACAATAGCTTTACAGCATCTCATTTGCAGTTCTTCTATAGTAGTTATAACATCTTCTCTATCAATATGCTCTACACTTGTACAAGCAACAACATCAGCATCGGCAAATATATCAGAGTTAGTAAAGTCTTCTGTCTTAAACTCTATAGAACTATCATGATATAATTTTCGGCCTATAATCTCACACACAGGATCTATATCTGAAGAAACTATATTATTGTAATGTTTAGATAGTAGATAAGCAAGCAACCCATTCCAACCACCTGCTATATGAATTAACCCATCATCTTTATACACCTTTGTTAACTCATCTACTAACCATTGCTTACTCTTCCAATGATTAGTATCAAGTGAGTCTATAGTATCTTTTATTCTATAAAGATCATTATCCCATACATCATCAGTATACATTGAAGCATTATAAAAGTTTTCTATCAGCTTCAATCCACGATTTAATATCTTGGCTTCCATAATCAACTTCCTCAAAGGTTACGATAGGTGCAGTTACGTTATTTGAATATTTATATGACTGTATAATCTTATTACTAAAGGTGGTATAGTCAAAACCTTCATGTACTATAAACCTGTCGATACCAGCATACTTACGTAGATAGTAATCTTTTTTACCAGAGTAGAATTTATCCCATAAAGAATGTATATAAGGATTATCTGCATCCCACGCTGCTACAGATGAATTTATCCTAACATCAAAGTGATGTTTTCTATCATCTACAACATGAGTTTTATATGAACAATTAACTAAAGTAAGTCTTTCCCAGTTAATATTGTTTAATATATTCCAAGGATCTGATCTGATATAAACATCAAGATCAAAGAAGATAGTTTTACCAGTTAAAGGAAAGTCTTTATTAAACATATATAGTTTGTTCCACCAAACTTTCAAGGCTGGTTTAGCAGGAATAGGAATAATGTTTATATTAGGATCTATACCAGAAGGATCATCTGTATAGCAATAGTAATCAAAGTCTTCTCTGACTAATGATTTATATAAGGTATTAACATCTTCACTGGAATACTTAGTACCCCATTTAACAAAAATTACATTCATATGTTACACAGTATATATTTTCAAATAATGGGTGTTAGTGGTAATTTCAGTACCGGATGGAAACTCTTGAGTACGATAATCATCAATACCAGCTTCTTCTTGTTGATAAGTGGAATTAACTAGTATAGTATTAGCCATCCCTGTACCTCTTGTATTACCTGCACCATTTAATCTGTATCTAATTCTTTTACCAGTTACTTTAGAAGCAACATGTCTTATACAATTTTTCATAATCGCATCAAAGTTTGCTGTGCTATATTCTTGTAAATTATTATCTGCATTTCTTATAAACACAGGCTTACTGTAACTTACAGCACTGCCAGAGTTAGTGCGGAATAAATAGTAATTAGTTATAGTAGTTGGCTGGTCTTGAGCTTCAGGTATATTAGCTGCTGTATATAAATCCGGATTAGCCCTTGTATCAGAGTATACTGGGTTTGTGCTAATCAATGTATGTCCTGATAAGGAATTAGCTGAGTGTATTCTATATGTACCAGGTTGGTCTGAACCATTAGATAAGGTAGTTATAGAATCGTATATAAAAGTTTCATAAAACTCTGTTAGTGTCATAGATTTAACATTGCCATTATCATTCCAAATTGGAAAGGCTATATTGTTGGTATCAGCAGTCTCAGTTGTATCTTCATTTGCCTGTGATATACGAGCTATATCAATTGTAACTGTAGATACATCAGGTGTTTCAGCTTCTGTATCAAAGTTAGTGACATCAGTTGTAGAGGCACCAGCTTGTAATCTTGTATCAGAAATACTTCCTAAACTACCACCAGATGATACATAAGATAAATCAACGGAAGGATCAGTACCATAAAGATACCTAACCTGACTCTTAATATTGTTTATATCAGTTGTACTCATCTCAATAAGGTTATTAGACCCATCAAGTTTAAGTGGTGTTCTAGCAACCATTTATTTAACTTCCTGCACCATACAATGTTTTTACAGCTGTTCCTGCACTGTTATATATTATTAGAGATACAACACTTTTTAATTCATCTGCACCAACTGCATCATCAGCAATATGTTCATTATCAATTGAACCAGCTGCATAGTGTTCTGAGTTAATTACATCATTTGCAATCTTAGTACCATCAATAGCATCAGCGCCAATCATTGCTCTTACTACCTGAGTTTCACCAATAACACCTGCAGCTGTTGCTCCTAATACTCTATTTGCTGTTACTAAGTTCTGCATCTTAGCATATGTAACTGCATCATTTGCAATTGTTGTAGCACCATCACCAGAAGATGTTACATCACCTGAATGGTTAGGGTGTGAGTAAGTAAAGTTATTAGCATCAGTTGCCCCAGTGTACCCTAGATTAGCTAGTGTCAGAGTTCTAGTAGCTACAGTAGCATTTGCATCCGTAACATGTCCTAAAGTATCAGTTGTAATATTAAAGTCTAGATCTGATATAACAGTAGCGCCTGTAAGAGCTCCAGTATCAATAGAAGCATCATCACCAGGGTGCGTTGGATGTGAGTAGTTATTTGCGTCTGTTGCGCCTGTGTATCCTAGATTAGCTAGTGTTAAAGTTCTTGTCGCGACGGTAGCATTAGCATCAGTAACATGCCCTAAAGTATCTGTAGTAATATTTAAATCTAAATCTGATATTACTGTAGCACCTGTAAGAGCTCCAGTGTCAATAGAAGCATCATCTCCAGGATGAGTTGGATGTGAATAAGCAGCCGGTAAAGTAACTGTCTTAGTACGAACCCCAGTAACGTGTCCTCTTGCATTTGTTGTAAGAGTATCAATAGCTGTAAATGTCGCTCCATAACCAGGAGCAGCTGCTGTTGTAGTGTTCGTTCTAGATATATTAGCGTGGTTAATAGTAATAGTCTCATTACTACCTTGGTTAGTAGTAAAGTTACCACCTGTGATTAAGTCTGTACCAGCTGTAAGCGTGATAGTGGCGTTTTCAATATCACCAGTAACAGCTAACGTACCAGACTTAGGACCTGTAAACTCCCACTGATCAGTACTTTCATTAAACTGGAATACCGCATTTGCAGAGCTGCCGCGTTCTACTTCAATACCAGATCTAAGAGTTGTTGATGGAGTACCTGTTTGATTCTTATTAAGAGTAATAATATTATCTTCTATAAGAAGAGTGTTGGTGTCGATAGTAGTAGTTGTACCATTAACTTGCAAGTTACCAGCAATTGATATATCACTAGCAATTGTAAGATCTCCAGTAACATTTAAATCACCACGAGTAGTAGTATCTCCAGCCACAATTAAGTTATTATCTACAGAGAGTGCAGTAAAGTTAGCACTGTCATTTTCTAGAGCAACAAGCTGCATATCATTAGTCGTACCAGCTTGCCATCTGTCTAATGATTCATTCCACACTAGCTGAGCACTATCTGAAGTGCCTCTATCAATTGATATAATTCCGTTTTGTGCAGGAGCACCTGTTGTGCCATCACCTAGTTTAAACTCATGAGCTGCTAAAACAGTAGACCCAGATAATACTATATCTCCAGTAACATTAAGATCATTAGTAACAGTTAAGTTATTACCTATAACAACATCATCAGGTAAAGAAACCGTTGCTGATGATCCTTCACCAGCACTGTGTACTACTGTAATCTCATTTGCTGTTCCTGAAATACCTGACATGTAGTTGCCAGTAGTTTCAGTTCCAAGTATAACACCGTTATTCTTAATTGTGACTACACCTGAGTTAACCGCAAAGTTATCCGAGCTAAACGATGCAACACCTTTGTTAGATGTTGTAGCATCTTCTCCAGCAACTGTAATAATATTACCTGATACTGTTGTGTCAATACCTTCACCTGCAGTGATAGTAAGTTGTTCTCCGAGATTAACTGCGTTAGCTGTACCAGAAGAAGCAGCGATGTTAATATAACTATTGTCTATCTGTGAATTACCAATCGAAGCAATTGATACTGCTCCAGATGATACATTGAAGTCTGCTGTAGCAAAGGATGCGACACCTTTGTTGGTTGTTGTAGCATCTTCTCCAGTGATGTTAATCTTATTGTTTGATACTGTAGTGTTAATACCTTCGCCAGCTTCAAATGTGATTGTATCACCTAACGTAATATTATCTGTCGATCCAGTTTCAGCTGCAATCTTTAGAGCCCATCCAGTAGATGTTACATTACCGCCTATCTGTAAGTCTCCAATAATTTCTGCATCTCTGGCTACGTCTAAGTCGCGACCTATCTGTGTATCCCCGGTAGCTTGGGCAATGATGGTAGAACCTATAGTTAAATTAGTACCATCAAATGTTAAGTTAGCATCATCTTCTAATTCACCACTCGTTCCAGCAATAACAACTCTATTGTTTGTTAGATCTTCTACTTTAGCACTTGCTAAGTCTGCTTGAACTCCGATATCTATTTTAGATGTTGCAAATGTATCTGTAGTTGTGTTATATGTTAGATCAGCATCATCAACAAGCTCTCCTCCAGTACTTGCAAATGTAAGTCTACCTGGAGTTAAATCTTCTATCTTTGCAGATGCAATTGTAGCGTTTGTATCTACATCTAATGTACCTGTTACTTTAGCATTTCCTGTAACAGTAAGAAGAGTTCCATTATATGTTAGGTTAGCATTATCTTCTATCTCACCACCAGTACCGGCTAGTACTACTCTACCAGATGTTAAATCTTCAATCTTAGCTGTGGCTATTGTAGCAGATGTGTTTACATCTAGAGTATTAGATACTGTAATATCATCTGCAGATACAGTGTCAATATTACCTGTACCATGAACATGTATATTGCGCCATTGCTGAGCGTTTGAACCTAAGTCGTATGTGTTATCTGTATTTGGAATAATATGAGAGTTAACATCAGCTGAGAATACAACATTGTCTGTATTTGCATCACCTAGCGTAACTGATCCATTAGAACCAGCTTTCATATTAACAACACCGTCTACAGTAAGAGTACCATCTACTTGTAGGTTACCCCCAATGTCCACGTTGCTATGAACGTCTAAATCGCCCTTTACAGTGTTAGTAGCACTAGAGTCTCTCATATGTAACTTAGCTGAGTTAATCAGGGTATCGTTAATTGAGTCTAGTCTTGTGTCTAACTCTGCAATTGCAGTTGATACTGTACTAGCAGTAGTACCCATCGCGGCAGAAGTTATTGTTCCTAACTCTGCATCATGTTCATTAATCGCGCCGACTACATCAGAGTCTTCTGTGGTTGTAAGATTACCTCTCCAACCCACATCAGCTGAGATGATGTTAACCTTCTCTTGAAAGGTCTTTACTGTATCACTAATGTTTACAATTTGCTTTGGCATATCTTACTTCTCTGCTAATTTTGTCAGTAAATCTTTTATAACACTAATATCATTCTTAAGTTGATCCACGTCAGATTTAAGTTCTCTTTGTTCTTGTTGTTCCAGTTGCTGTCGATGCTTTCTTTCTCTAGCATTGTTAGCCTCTGTACTATTTATACTAATAACAGCACCACTATTCATATCACGAACAAGGTCTGTGTGACCTTCTACTTTCACTTTATTCATATTACACCGTTAATGCTATAACTCTCAAGTCACCAAATGTAGGAACTTTTGCGTTGTTGGTTGACGTCATTACTATCTTAATCTGGAATTGATCAAAATCATTTAACGTTCCGTTAATACCTCCAGGTAGATATCTATAATCTCTGAAGATTAAAGGATTATCACTTGCTGGTATTCCTGTTTCAGGAGCTATTAATGTATATGAAGATGTTAATAAATCTCCCCCACTATTCGTTCTAAAGTAAACATCAAAACCACTAGTAGATGGTTTATTAGCAGATAGTAATATCTTTAACCCTCTAGCTTTTTCTGAAAGAGTTACAGGTTTTGTAACGTGCTTAGCTAATGTTGTACCACCTATTGAGTTTGTTTCTGCAACACTGTTAAACGCATTATTATTATCAATTCTGTTATGTACAGTTGTAAGAGATGTTCTCTGTAAATCAACAACTGGTGATACAAAAGAATTACCTGCAGCTAATTCAAGCTTAATTAAAGCTGAAGGTGCACCTGACATCCTATCTGTTTCATTTCTAGAAGTAGCAAGAAGTTTAGGATTATTAAAGTATACATTTTTGTTAATAGCAATAGGAGTATAGACTGTATCCACTTGCTCAGCTGTTTCTGTACCAGCGGTTGACTTACCACTTGTTAATCTAGCACTAGCGTTTATAGCAGTCGCAGGAGGTAGTATATTTTCTACTCCTACTCTTGCAAGTTCAAACATATGCTGTCTTTCAATAATAATATCTCCGCCACCTATAGTAGTTGAATCAGCAACTGTAGCTACAGCAAATTTAAACTCATCTCCTGTAACATGTGTAACAGTATGAACTACATTTAGCTGAGTATCTGGAACATTATCTATTGCTGCAGCACCTGTGATCTGAACTTTACTACCTACAATAAAACCATGATCAGGTAAGAATACTTGTACTGAGTTAGAACCATCTGTAATTTTTAATACATTTGAAGCATTAACACTTGATGGACTACTATTCTGCAAAATCACAGTACCGCCTGCAGCAAAGTTTGCACGAACCAAATTAAATGTTAAGTCTTTAGTCTGATCTGGCTCCCAAGTTCTACCATTTTGAGATTTAAAGAGTGAACCTAATGTAGCCTGCCTAGTTAATTTTTTCTCAGTTGATCCTAGAATAAACTCTCCAGCCTCAGCAACATACACATTATATTCATCAGAGTCAGACAGTAGCACTATACTATACTCTTGATCACCTGATAGATATACTGGCTCTTCTAAAATAAATGTTGTGATTGCAGAACCGTCTTCTGATACTGTAATTGCATCTGGACTCTTAAACACTGTTGAGCCTGGTACTGCTTCATCTGAAGAAGGTATACCATTAACCATCGGTCTTAATTGAGCAACAACTGGTGTTTTACCTGTAGCTGGTTTAGATTGGAATCTTACTTGTATCTTAGTAATAAACACTCCAGAAGTTTCAGCAACCGTGAATGATTGAGCTAACGGATCAAAAAAGCAAGTGTTATTAGGTTTAGGTTTTTTAGTTTGAAACCCTACACCTGGAGGATGACCAGCATACGGCTTATTTTGAACATAAAATTGATTAGATCCAGTTCCATAATATGTTACTCCAGGACCTGTAGGGTTATTATCATTATCATTATTATTACTGCCACCAGGATAGTTAGTACCTTGAACAACACCTACAACTGTTGTACTTGTTGTTACTTCTAGATCAACTGTTCTAGTAGATAGGACTGTTTGTTGTCTATGAACTAGTACACCTTGAGCATAATATTTAGCGGTTGCAATAGAAGTACAATCTTCTTCATTATTTTTACTAATATCAATTAAGGTAAATGCTTTGTCACCAGACGTAAACTTAATGTCTTTTGTATTAGGTAAGAAGAAAGAACCTGATAGTTCACCGTCAGCGTTTGTCTCTAATACAGCTGTATTACCATCTGGATGTGCAGTAAGTTTATTATAACCTGTACTCCAATCTTGATTAACACTAGATGATCTTTGGAAAGTTTCTTTCTTAACCCATGAGTCGACTGCTTTTAATCCAAAGAATGGATAATGTCTTGTATTAGGTTTTAATCCTTGCGCTTTAAAGAATATCTTACGAGTTCTCATATACGGTAAGAATGCGCGACTTACTTCTACACCTTCTTCATCTATGAATGAAGTACTGGTTTTAATTCCAGAAATTTTTATTTCTTTATCAGTGCGTTTTATCTGAGTACCGCTTGTAAAGTTACTACCTATATTACTTCCTAAAGATTCTCCAACTTTAAGGTCCTTTTTAACTCCAGACCAGTTAAAGCTCCAATCATTCCAGACACTACCTGCAATACTACCTTGAACAAACCCACCATCAACAACAATAGGCTCAGTAAATTCTGTATCAAACCATTCATCTGAAGTGGGAGATAGCTCTATAGCCCCTCTTTTTAATACAACAGAGAATGGGTTAACATTTTCAATACCTGTCATAAACGCATTAGAGATATAATCAACATCATCGTAATCAAGCATGATATTGTCACCTCTAACACGTACATTAAAGTTATCAGTAGCATCACTATCATAGAAGAGGTTAGTATTTCTATTACTAAATTGCGGTCTCATACTCTGTAATACTGGATCAATAGCTGATTTAGATTCAAGGCTTGCTGTAAACGTTCTTTGTTGATCAGCAAAGTTATCTACAAAGAAACCTGACTTAGTACGGCTAAGACCGTTAGCATCAAATATATCAAAATTAGACGTTTCTAATTCTAATAATGAAAGAGCAGTTGTTTCTTCTAAAGTTGATACTCGCTGTTCTAGCTTACCTATATCAGCCATTGTAAATCGCTTATATGTAAGCTGCTCACTGTTGATATCATTATCATCTATCATGAACGGATTCATAACTATGTTAAATAAATCTAATGTATTCTCTGGAGACTTAGGTAATTCAGGTATAATAGCAGCATCACCTTTTATTACTTGTAACTGTCCATTGTTACCTATAACTACTTTAGCAGCTTGACCCATATAGTAGTTAATATCCATTGTAATAAGATCAGTAGGTCTTGGCAATTCGTTAATTTTAGATCCAGATCCAAATGTACCGTCTGTAGCAACTACAGGTCTAAAATCAATAACGTTACGTAAATTAATTACATCTCCATTAGATCTAGTAAAGTTAGGAATATCTTCATAGTTAACCTGACCTGTGTAAGAGTTAACTGCAAAGAAGTCACCTCCTGAGCCATGTTCAAAATGCTTGTATTTAACAAAAAGAGTAGTAGGTGGGGTGTTACCTGTAATTAGATTCAGCTTACCGTTAGTGTAGAAGTTATCTCTTTGACCATTATCTGCTTCAAATATGGCTGTTTTATCTTCACCTGCGGAGTCTGTAGCAGCAATAATTTCAAATGAGAAGATATCTGGTTTATCAAAAGTATAGCCTGTTATATTACTACTGCCGTCACTATCAGCATCTGTAGCTGTAGTGAATGTTTGAGTTCTTTCTGTAAGAGTTTTAGTTCTTATTGTACTAGCTGCTTTATTAACATAAGCAAGCACTTCATAAGAGCCACCCGTTTTGTTTTTAGCAATTCCTGTTATATCTACAGTGTTAGTTCCTGCTCCGGTAATTGTTGTTGGTACTTCTATATCTGAATCAGCTGCTCCCATCACCCACAGATTTAAATCTGCAAAGGTTTCTCCATTAGCCGGAACTTGTAAAGTCCCTGTGCCTAAAGCACCTGTGTCTGGTATAGTAAACCTTCTTTGCACGGTAAGAGATATATCTGATACAGACTGAGGTCTAGTATTAGGTAATTCAAATAATAAAGAGCTGTTTGCAGCGTCTTTTAAAACTGCTTTACTAACTTCTAAAACCAAGTTAAAAAAGTTAGTGTTGCTAGTACCTATAGATTTTACATCAGCAAAGTTCTGACCTGAATTCATAGCAATGTCAAACAGATATAATCTATGGTTAGCGCCATCTTCTTCTACATGACGAACTCTAGCTGTACCAATTGTCGATCCGCCGTAGGTTACAGCGTTTTGTAAGTCCATAATTTGAAGTTCGTTAATATTAGGGATGCCTTTACCACCTGATACTACAACATAACTACCATAGTTAGCAGCGACTACTTCATTATTTGCTGCAATTGTTGATCGAGGTTTAGATACAACTATAGCTGTTTGACCAGAAGTAGCAACCCTATAGCCATCTACATACCCTATACCAGGACTTACTACATAGTTTATCTTACTTGTATCGGAGTCACCTGTTTCAAATTCGAGCTCGAAAGGTTTTACTATATAATCACCAGACTCTTCTTTAGTCCTTTGAGCCATAGCATTTGCTATTTCATTATAATTGCCAGTAGCGCCCACTTGAGATTGAATAAATCCTCCAACAATATTAACAACTTCAATAAAGTTTTCATCTGAATCTACATATGCTTTATCAGCAATAGTTAAATTTATTCGATACCTATCTGCACCTGGAGACGCTAAATTAGGAGTAGCGCCTTGATTATCAAACAATGAGTTATCATCAGATGATGTAACAATATCTTGAGTAACTTTGAAACCCAGTCTAACATCTGGATTAGATGTATACTTGGATATAATCAGCGACTGTTGTCTAGCAAAGACAAAGTGTTCTTGAGCAAAGAAATCACCTGCATGGATAGAAGCTTTAGTTCCTAGACCTACAGCAGGGTTTGTTACAGTATTAGTTCCTTGAACAGCTAAGTCATGGTTAGTAGAACCTATAGCTTCACCAGCTAATACTCTTACAGGAGCTGAATTAGTTGAACTTGCTGTAGATGTTTTTGTATCTGTGTAAGTAACATATAGTGTAGCAGGATCTGTTGCTGTTGCAGCAACCACTTCAAGCACTTTAAACTTAGTTAAACTATCAGAAGTAAACTCTACTCCTACAATATCATTAATATTAGCAGGAAGCGGAAGAGTTGTTGTGTCTAATTTAATAAATTCATATTCATTATTCACAGTGACTCCACCTGGATTTACAGATGCACCTTCTTTAAATATATGCTTACCTAATCGTCCAAGCTCTTTTTGCATAATAGTTTGCAACTGGGTAAGCTCACGAGCCTGCAATGCACGGCCACTATTAAATAGAATCCTGTGGAAGTTGTCGCTGTCTGTAAAATCATCTCTATATGTAGATGAGAATATTTCGGATGTAAATGCTTTTACCATATTAGTCTTCCATTAAAGTTGGATAATAATTTTTATATCTTCTGTTTGATCTGCTGATCTTTGTATTGCTGCTCTATTATCTATATACATTATTTCACCTGTAGATGTATCTACATCTCCATTTATATACGCGAAAGAATCACCGTCTACACTTGAGTCATCAAGCGTACCAGCTCCGGAGCCATCAATTTCAGATATAACTTCGCTTTCTCTAAACGGTTGAAATCCAGTGTCTGAATCTTGAATATACCAAACCTCATCTGAGTCTGTTTTTACAACATAAGCCTTTGCTCCTGATACACCTGAAATAGTTTTATCTGGAGAGAAGTCTGAGGTAATAGCAGAGAACTTCATACGTCTTAATGCATTACCAGTAACACCTGAATATAGAGTATCTGCACCTGGTACTTCTATATTTTTAATAAGAGTAACTTGTCTAAAGTCGTTTCCAATTACCCAGTTAGATCCTTCATCACCAGCTGGTTTTGCTGTAAACATCATTGCTGTTGCCTTAAGATCATCTCTTGGATCAGCTCCGAAACCGGCTGCAGGTCCAATAATAGGTCTTGCTATTGCGCCAGAACCATTACCACCTTCAATTGTTACGTAAGCTTGTGTAAAGTTTCTACCATGAGCTTTATTACCATCAGAATCTTTTACATTAATCTTTGTTACAGCACCACCACTAATAGTAGCTGTAGCATTTGCAGCTACTCCGTTACCTACAACTTTAACTGTAGGTACTGTTGTATAGCCAGAACCTCCAGATAGTACTTGATAACCTACAACTTCACCACCTGAAGCCGCGTTTTGAATACCCACCTGCTCAACATGGTCAGCAGCATCATCAGAGTCAAATGGCCCAAACTTAGTTACAGGCATAAAGTTAGCTGATAAGAATTGTGATGCTCTCAAAGCACCAACTGAGTATAAGAACTTCCACACATACCCGTCAGCAGTTTCGAATGCCGTTGTAAGAGTACCAGTAGGTTTTACTGTTGATGTGACTGATTGACCTAAAGCAGTTTGACCCGCTTCAAGACAGACATAAATGTTATTCTCATCTGTGATAACATAGAAACTATTTGTTGGATGTCCCACTGAGTTATCATTATAAGCTTGATAGATTGCTCCTAAAGACCATGTGTATCTAGGTATAACAAATGAATGAGCTTCAACGTTCTTAACCGCTGTCATATTATTTTGAGCATCACGAATTGTTCTAATAGCATTAGTAGGTGTTGGAGCAGTGTCAGTTCCATTCCAATCAATAGGTCTACCTACAGAGACATAATAATTGTTAGCTGCGCTATCAATATCTTTTTGAAGGT
>Ga0228633_1000157_pt1 | contig 17925 bp, 17 predicted proteins | sample 41DmetaG_FD_182703 | JGI IMG/M metagenome (GOLD analysis project Ga0228633, IMG submission 182703) | Seawater microbial communities from Monterey Bay, California, United States - 41D | ecosystem: Environmental > Aquatic > Marine > Coastal | place: USA: California | collected 2016-11-13
GTAGTTTAGGGTTAGCTAGTCTTCTGGGAGGCTCTATAGCAATGCATATAAAAGTTAAAGATGCATTGTTTAAATCATTTCCCGCATTCTTATTTATGGCAATGAATTTAATTATTGCTTATTTATCTATTTAAAAATAGGTTAGTAAAGTTTTTATAGCAATAAAAAGGTTTAAAATTGCAAAACCAAAAGAAGGGAAGGATTGTGTAAAACTGTCTTTAATTTTCAATCTCACAATAAAACCTCCTAACATAAGTAAGAACAATCCAGTTGATGCTAAAAACAAGATGATGGTATTGTAATATAATCCTACTAATAAACCAAATGCACCACATAACTGAAGAAACCCAGTAAGTTTTCTGAAACCAGGTAAATTATAGCGTTCAAACTCTGACTTTATAAACTCAGAAAAAAAACAATTGAGTCCAAAATAAATGAAAGCTACTCCAGAAAACCATATGAATACGTTTAGTAAATCCAACTTGTTTTTTATTGTTTTAAGTTTTAATAATACAAGATTACAACAAAAACATAATTTTTTAAGTTAATAAAATCATTAAATCTACTATTACTTTTAAAAAATAGAAGTTAGGGGTTTAATTTCAAAAGTTGCTTGTAAAAAGTTACACTAAACCTATAAGACTTGAAAATATTTTTTATAGTATCCATATCACATATCAATTGTTTTCTCTCATAAAATTCAATTTTAAAAGATCCATGTGTGCTTTTTTCACACGCTAAAAGTTGCTCTATACATACTTGAGCTCTTGAAGTAATTGTAGATATCTTAGAAAGTGCTTTTATTGAATTACTATGATCATAGTCTAATGACATAAAATTAGTAATTACATTATCTAAAGTATTTTTGTATTCATTAAAACATGGTTTTAAAGACGTTGCATTTGTAAATAGTGTTTGTTGTTTATTGAGGTAGTCTTTATGAATATCAAACATGTCATTGATTAACTGAATTAAATATCCTAATTCATAAATTGATTTTTCTTCATTTTTTCTAAGCGAATGATCTAAAATAAGCCTAAATAAAAAGATGGATATACCACCTTTCTCATAGGTTATGTCTTTGATAGCTTTTGTTTTTAGTTTTTTTTCTTGAAGTTGGGTGATACTTTTATCTTGAACTTCAAGAGCCCTATGAAAGGTGAAAATAAAATGTTCAGAACAATTTTCAATTAATTTGAAATATAGATATCTGATTACTGGTATAGTGGGATGAAGAGTGTTATTAGTGCTTTTTAGATCTTTAATAATATCTTTAGAAGGTATTTTTAATGAATCAGTTAAATCATCTAACAGGGGCATTATTGCTGCTAAATATAATATTCGTTTCCTTTCCTTATTAGTAGCTTTAAATCCTCTTATGGTAAAAAACCAATTAGTAATAAAATCACTTATGGTAATGTATAGCTTAATTCGTTTGACTATAGAAATATCTAGCCATTTTCTTTCAGTCAAAAAAAGACTGTTTAGTTCAATAATAATTTTTTTTGAGTTTTTAGGAGTTACAAAAAAAACTCTACATGCAGAGGATATATAAATAAAAAAAACATAGAGGAATTTTTTCATTTCAAGGCAAGTAAGTAAAAGTGAGATTTACTCTATGAATAAAAATTGATAAAAATGATTTTATTTTTTAGATTGATTCATTGTCATTTCATGATCATACTGACAGCATCCAGGCAAATTATTGTAAGCATCTAGATTACCTGACACTTTATCTGTATCATATCCTGATAATGCAATAGCTTCATGAATAGACATGATGTTTGTTTTATCATTTAGTAAAGAGATTTTTATTTTCTTTAGATCAACATCCCAGTCCGCTTTTGAAACTCCTTCAACACTATTTGCTGCTTCTTCAATAGTACTTTTACACATTCCGCAATTTCCTCTGACACCAAATGATATTTCTAATTCAGCTACTTCTTTAGACATTTCTGTTGGAGTAGTGGTGTCTTTTTTTATTTCTTTGTTACAACTTGTAAAACTAATAGCTACTATAGTTAATAGACATAAAAAATATTTTTTCATAAAGTATGAGTATTTAAATTGTTTAAAATTTTATTAATGTAAAAGTAACAAATTAGAATGTATTTATCTGCTGTGAAATAATGAAACCTACTTGTAGAGTATTTTTTTATTCTCTCCGGCCTAACTATTTATAAAACAACATTTATGTATCAATAAGAATTTAAAGAGTATATTTACGTCGACAAAAAATACACGGTATATTCCACATTACAGTTCTTCTATGTTTTTATGTCTAAATTACCAAAAGAACATCAATTTATAGACCTCTCAGACTACGGAAGACCTGTTGCAAAATTTATTGCTAACTCGTTAAAGAGTAGCTCTTTTACACCTATTCATGTAACAATAGCCTTTATCATATCAGGTATTATTGCTATTTATTGTATCATTTTGGGGTATTATTGGTTAGCAGCATTTTTTTTAATTTTTAAATCTATTCTAGATGCAGCAGACGGAGAGCTCGCTCGTGTAAAACAAAAACCTTCATATACAGGTAGGTATTTAGATTCAGTAGCAGATATTATATTAAACGCTTTTTTTTTAAGTGCTATTTGGTATATAACAAATAGTTCTATTTGGATATGCATTCTTGCGTTCTTTGGATTGCAGTTGCAAGGTACACTTTACAATTATTACTATGTAATTTTAAGAAATAGATTTAATGGAGACACTACCAGTAGAGTATTTGAAGATAAAACACCCATAGCGTTAGAGGGAGAAAAACAACAACACGTTACCCTTCTTTTTAGATTATATAAATTATTATATGGTTTATTTGATAAGGTGATTTATACACTAGATAGCAATGCAGATAAAGGTTTAATTTTACCAAATTGGTTGATGACTTGTATTTCAACCTTTGGTTTGGGTTTTCAACTGCTTATTATTTCAACTTTATTAGTAATTGGATTAAAATCAATTATTATCCCTTTTTTTATTTTTTACACTTTTATGATTTTTATCTTTATTGGAATCAGAAAGATATTTTATTAAAAAGAAAAGTTAGGATTTATCTTATAAAGTTATACAAGATTTTATGTAACTGTATTAGTGAAGAGTGTTTATTAAAAACAGTATTATTCTTGCTAATTTTTAAACATTTAAAGGATTCCAAAAATATAAACAAACTATTTCCTTTGGGTAAGAGAAGTACTTCATTCTTTATTGGATATAAAATCTAGAGGAACTGTATCACCAATACGCTGTTCTCCTAAATCACCATAAAACTGAATACTTAGTGGAGGTAGATGATTTCCAAAAGAATCAATATAAAATTCATTCTCTAAAACTTCTATCCTAGATTGATTTCCATTTTTATAGATAATATTTAGATCACCTTTTAATTTTACAAAAACGCCTTTACCATTTTTAAGTTGATTTAAAAATATTATTTTTGAAGGATCTGACATCCCGTTTGCTAAATATACTTTATAACCTCTTTCGTTTAATTTATTTTTAGAAAGTGCTCTCATAAAATGTAAAACAGAACCTCTATAGGCAGAATTTCGCTCTTCAAATACATTTTTTATTAGAGGACTAGGATATAATTTATAAAAGCTTGATCCAAAATAGGATACGGTTTTTATATTAAGACGTTTCTTATTTTTGCTTACAAAGCTATAGTTAGCCTCGAAATAATCTAAATTTATATTTATCGTATAATTCAATACCTCATTTTTAATAATTATAGGAGCTTTAGAGGTAGCAATAAGTTTTCTTGTTTTTTTATTAAATTTTAGAATTAAATCATCTTCATTTAGTATTCTGCATGATTTACCTCTTTTTGACTCACCCAAATAATGTCTTTTAAATTCTTTTAATTTTAAATCTCTTGACCAATTATCATTGGTATTAATTATAATTTCATCTAAACGATTATTAGATTCAAATAGATAAAATTCTTGAATTTCATCGGTACTAAAAATATTAATACTTTTTGTGTTGTAGCCTAAATAAGAAATTATCAGAGGGGTTTTAATATTCGTATAATTTAGAGTAAACTCACCTTTTTGATTTGTAGTTGTTCCAATTGTAGTTTGATCGAAATAAACAGAAACGTATTCAAGTGGAAGGTTCGTATTTCCATCTAATACAACACCTCTGATTTCTTGAGAAAAAGATATATTGCAAACTAATAGTATTAAATATAGAAAAGAATATTTTTTCATTAAAAGAATTTAGAGTTCAGAATTTTTTAAAACAAATATAATGCCATTTTATAACTTGTTGACGATATAGAACTAAAGTCACTATATCTATAATTATGTGTAAATAGCCTGAAATATGGCTATACAGAAATTACTATGTATTTGTATTATAATTTATATTATGTTAAATAGGTTTTTTTAATCATTCCCTATTTCTCAATTTGATAAAAAAAACTTAAAATAAATTAAACAGATAAATACTAGATGTAAATAAATTACTTTTGCGCAAATTAAAAAATCTAATAATTTCTTGACTACCAATAATAAAGGAACTTCACAAATTGAATTTATCCTATTGATGGCATGTTTAATGTCTATAGTAGCATTATCTATAGATACGATACTTCCAGCTTTAAACCCAATTGGAGTCTCAATTGGTACAATTAATCAAAACGAAAATCAGTTATTAATTACTATGATTTTTTTAGGTCTAGGATTTGGACAACTAATCTTTGGTCCTATTTCAGATAGTTTTGGAAGAAAACCAGTTGTCTACATCGGTTTTATTGTATTTGTCTTAGCTAGCTTTTTATGTGTTTCGGCATCTACCATTGAAATTATGGTGGCTGGGCGTATTCTTCAAGGTATTGGGCTTTCAGCTTCAAGATCTATAAGCATTGCGATGATTAGAGATCGTTTTGAGGGAGATTATATGGCCAAAATAATGTCTTTTGTTGTTACTATTTTTATTTTAGTCCCAATAATTGCACCTACATTGGGTAAATTTTTGTTAGATAATTTTGGTTGGGAATCTATTTTTTACAGTCAATTATTCTTTGGAGTTTTTGTTTTAGTTTGGTTTTGGAAAAGACAACCAGAAACATTACCTCTGGCTTATAAGAAGAAATTTTCTACAGCTATTTTTATTTCAGGTACAAATGAATTTATTAAACACAAATCTGCTGTTATTTTTACTCTTATTTCTGGATTGGTAACAGGATCTTTTATGGTTTTTTTGAGTACTTCCCAACACATATTTGAGGTTCAATATGGTTTGGTAGATCAGTTCCCTTATATATTTGGAGCTCTTGCATTTTCTGTTGGCATAGCAACCTTTACTAACGGTACGCTAGTAGTTAGGTTTGGAATGAGAAGATTGGTGAATATTTTTATTCTTTTATTTACACTAACCTCCTTACTTTATATTGTTATTTTTCAAGGAATCTTGAATCCAAGTATTTCTATACTTGTCTGTTTCTTAGCTCTACAATTTTTTTCTGTTGGATTCCTTTTTGGGAATGTTAGATCGTTAGCGATGCAACCAATTGGCCATATCGCAGGTGTTGGTGCTGCTATTAATGGATTTGTTTCTACTATTATGGCTGTACCTATAGCAACTTTTATTGGAGGTTTTGTTGACACTACTGCCCTCCCGTTATTTATAGGTTTTGCAGCTTGTGGTTTAGGTTCTTTACTACTGCTATTGTTTGTTAAAAAACCTATTTATTAATGTCTCTGGAAATTATTTATCAAGATAGTTACTGTTTATTGGTCACCAAACCTAACAACGTATTGGTTCATCATGCTCATCATTCTAGAAATAAAATTGATGAAAAATCATTAATGCAGTTAATTGAGGATCAATTAGGTGCTAGGTACTTCCCTATTCATAGGCTTGACAGAAAAACATCAGGGATTATTTTACTAGCCTCCAAAAAAGAATATGTATCAACATTTCAAACGTTGTTCACCAATAAAGAAATAAAGAAGATTTATTATGGTGTGGTTCGTGGATATTCCCAAGATAATAGGGTAATTGATTCTCCTGTTAAAGGAAGAGATGCTTTAGTATATAAAGAGGCAGAAACTCATCTAAATTGCTTAGATAAGATTGAGTTGAACATTCCTGTAAAACCCTATAATTCTTCAAGATATAGTTTGGTAGAATTAACTCCAACAACAGGAAGAATGCATCAGTTGCGTATTCATATGAATAAACTTTCTACTCCATTAATAAATGATGCTAAATATGGAGATAAAAACCATGACACTATGTATGGAGAGCAATTTGGTTGGAAAAACCTTTTTTTACATGCAGGATCTTTAGCCTTTACTCATCCTTTTTCGAATCAGGAATTAGTTTTAAAATCCTCATTTCCTGATGATTGGATTCAGTTGTTTGAAAAATTTTCTTGGAAAAATCCACTTAAATAATAAACTTATTGCTCTAAAGATTGACTTTCAAAAGCAATAAGTTCATGTTCATGAAATTCTGATGTAACTTCTATTGGATTGCAACAAACCTCACAATCTTCTACATAAGTTTGTTTATGTATGCTACTATCTAAAAGCATAGAAATCTCCTCCCAACAATGCGGGCATTGAAAAAAGTGTTCCAAAACCTAATCTTCTATAACTTTTAAAACTAACTTTCCTTTTTTATCACCATTAAATAAACGTGCAAAAGTTTCCTGAAAGTTTTCTATACCATTATAAACATCCTCTTTAGATTTTAATTTTCCTTGCGCTATCCACATCCCCATTTCTTGAGCTGCTTTCTTATAATCTTTTGCATAATCCATCACTACCATCCCCTGCATAGTAGCTCTATTAACAAGAAGACTTAAATAATTACTAGGTCCTTTAACTGCTATTTTGTTGTTATATTGAGAAATAGCACCACAAATAACTATTCTAGCATGCATTCTCAATTTAGTTAGAGCTGCATTTAAAATTTCTCCACCAACATTATCAAAATAAACATCAACCCCTTTTGGACATTTTTCTTTTAAGGCTTCATAGATATTTTCTGATTTATAATCGATAGCAGCATCAAAACCTAATTCGTTTAAAAGATAATCACATTTTTCTTTTCCTCCTGCAATTCCAATAACAGTACATCCTTTAATTTTTGCAACTTGTCCAACAACACTTCCAACAGCACCAGCGGCTCCAGAAACTAAAACAATGTCACCTTCTTTGATTTTACCTACCTCAGTAATTCCAAAGTAAGCAGTCATTCCAGGCATTCCAAGTGTACCAATAAACATAGGCATTGGAGCTATAGAGTCATCTACTTTAAACCAGCCGTTTCCATCTGTTATTACAAATTGTTGCACCCCTCCCCAACCAGTAACACAGTCACCAACTTTAAAAGATGGATGATTGTTAGACTTGATTACTTTTCCAATAGATCCAGAACGCATTACTTCATCTATAGCTACAGGTGCTATGTATGATTTACTATCATTCATCCACCCTCGCATGGCAGGATCTAATGAAATGTAATGATGTTGAATCAAAACCTCTCCTTCATTAAGATCAGGAATTGCATTAGATTCTAGGCTCCAAGTTGTTTCATTTGGAAAACCTACAGGTCTTTCTTTTAAGATAATTTGTTTGTTTATCATGTTATTATTTTAGGTTTTAATAGTCTATTAAGGTTTTTAATTCAGACGCAAAACGATGTTTTGGTAAATATTGTTTTTCTAATTCTCCTTGAAAAGGAATTGGGGTTTCTATACTAGCCACACGTTTCACTGGAGCATCTAGAAATTCAAAACAATTTTCTGTAATTAATGCTGAAACATCACTTGACATACTGCCAAAAAGAGAGTCTTCTTGTAAAAAAATTACTTTTCCAGTTTTTCTAACCGATGTAAATATGGCTGCTTCATCTAATGGTTGTAATGTCCTAAGATCTATAAGATCTGCACTAATATTTGGATGTGTTTTTAATGTATCTAAAGCCCAATGTACTCCAGCTCCATATGTTATTATGGTAATATCATTTCCTTCTTTTAATAAAGATGCTTTCCCTATTTCAATAGTGTAATAATCTTCAGATACGTCTTGATAAATGGATCTATATAAAGCTTTATGTTCAAAAAACAACACTGGGTTTGGATCATTAATAGAGGCACATAATAATCCTTTGGCATCCGCAGGGAATGAAGGATAAACTACTTTTAATCCAGGAGTTTTTGTAAACCAAGCTTCATTAGTTTGACTATGAAAAGGTCCTGCCCCTACTCCTGCTCCACATGGCATCCTTATAACTACATCTGCATTTTGATTCCAGCGATAGTTTGATTTTGCTAGTAGATTTACTATAGGGTTGAATCCAGAAGAAACAAAATCAGCAAACTGCATTTCCATAACTGCCTTCATTCCATTTATTGAGGCTCCATAGGCAGCTGAAACAATTGCAGATTCACAAATTGGTGTATTTCTTACACGTTCTTTTCCAAACTGTTTTACAAAACCATCTGTTATTTTAAAAACACCTCCATACTCAGCTATATCCTGCCCCATGATTACTAAATTATCATAACGCTCCATAGACGCTTTTAAGCCTTCAGAGATGGCATCTACAAGTCTTATACTAGTTTTATTATTGCTTGGTTCAATAATTTCCTGATGATAATTTTTATAAACATCATTTAATTCGGTTGATAAATTAGGGACTATCTGATCTTCTTCAAAAGCTGTTTTTAAACTGGCATTAATTTCTTTTTTTATTTCTTTGGTATAATTAATTACCAAATCATAAGTTAAGATTTGTCTTGACAATAAATAAGCTTCGTAATTTTTTAGTGGGTCTTTCTTGCTCCATAAATTCATTAAGTCTTCGGGCACATATTTTGTTCCACTAGCTTCTTCGTGACCTCGCATTCTAAAAGTTTTAAATTCTAATAAAATAGGTCTAGGATTTTTTCTGATATCAGAGGCAATTTTTGAAACTTCTGTATAAATCTCTAATATGTTATTACCATTAATAACATGGCTTTCAATACCGTAACCAACCCCTTTATCTGCTATGTGGTCACATTTATATTGTTCAGAAGTTGGAGTAGATAAACCATATCCATTATTTTCTACGCAAAATATAACTGGCAGATTCCATACGGCTGCCACATTTAGTGCTTCATGAAAATCTCCCTCACTTGTACCTCCATCACCAGTAAAAACTGCACAAGCATGGTTGTTTTTTTTAAGTTTATTTGCCAATGCTATTCCATCTGCAACACCTAACTGAGGTCCAAGGTGCGAAATCATACCAATGATATTAAATTCTTGTGTTCCAAAATGAAAACTTCGATCTCTTCCTTTAGTAAAACCGTTCATTTTACCTTGCCATTGAGAAAATAATCTATGTAAAGGAATTTCTCTTGTTGTAAAAACTCCAAGATTTCTATGCATTGGGAGTATATATTCTTCCTTTTTAAGAGCTGAAGTAACACCTACTGAGATAGCTTCCTGACCAATACCAGAAAACCATTTAGATATTTTTCCTTGCCTAAGTAAGACAAGCATTTTCTCCTCAATTAATCGAGGTTTTAGCATTTGAAGATATAAATTAATAAGTGTTTCTTCAGTTACACCTTTTGGATTATATTTTAAAATATTAGCCATAAAATTATTTCCATTACATCTTTAAGTAAGCATGACGAAAATACTATTTTCATATATAAATATGATTATAATTTATTTAAAATCTTGTTAGTATTAGAAATAGAGTTAAATCTTCAATTTATAAGTTGTATCATAAAAAAAACCTTATCAAATAATGATAAGGTTTAAGTTATATATCTTTTAAATAATTTTTTTTACAATTCTTTGAAAATCGCATGCATCATTCTTTTTTTATCGTTAATACTTTCTTCTAAAGCTATCATAGTTTCTGTTCTGCTTACACCAGGAATTTCATCTATCTGATAAATGATGTCTTTTGCATCATTGGTTCCTTTCGCTCTAACCTTACAAAAGATATTATATTTACCTGCAGTTACGTAGGCAACTGTTACATTTGGTATTGAATTTAAATTGGAAATAACATTCTGAGTCATTGATGTTTTTTCTAAAAACACACCTACATGGGCTATGAATGAATATCCCATTTTTTCGTAGTTAAGAGTTAATGTAGAGCCTTGTATAATACCCTCATCTTCCATTTTTTTAACACGAACATGAATAGTTCCTGCTGAGACCAATAATTTTTTTGCAATATCGGTAAATGGAGTTCTAGCATTTTCAATTAGAATATCTAAAATTTGATGATCTATTTCGTCTAATATAAACTTTTTCATATTTTTATTTAATTCAAAGATTTAAACAAAAGTATACATTTAATTGAATATATTAAGCTTTATTATGAGAAATATTCAATATTTTAACGAACGAAATCGATTTCTTTATGAAAAAATAGATTAGAAATATCCTCTTTTATCATTTTCGGAATAAATTTTATCAAATTTTCTTCTAAAATTTCTTCGTATGTATAGCCTACATTTTCTTTATTTGGATAAATGTGTAATAAATCTCCAAAAATTTTGACATTGTTAGGAATTTTAAAATAATCTTGATAATCATTAAAATTTTTAACTGAACATATATGATAAATACCTTGAAGTATAGACATAAAAGTAAAGTTTCTTACAACTTCTCTTTGATAATCATCTTTGAAATGTCCAGATTCTATTAATATGGTGGGATAGCCTAGTTTTTGAAAGTTATCACCCGTTGCTGATGGATAAAACTCATCTGAATATCTACCTACTTGACCAGGAATGATTTCTTGAAGTAAATTGTTCATAGAACAAATAACATTCATTGTTTTAATTCGCGTATCAGTCACTTTTCTTGAACTTTCTTCTGATGGCGCTAAAAAAGAAATTGTAGAAGGTTTATTTTCACCCTCTACTCCAAATATTGTACGTTGATCATGAAGATTAAAACAAAAGTCAGGTTTAAAATCATCTAATACTTTTCTCAGCAATTTACTTTCTGCAGCATCTTTATTGACAGCATCTCTGTTTAAATCTACAGAATTAGCATTATATCTAGTATAATATTCGGCTCCATCAGGATTCAAGATTGGAATTACTTTAATTGTAGCGTTTGAAAGGATTTGTAAAGTTATCTTATCTTTTGTTTTATGTATGTAATTAAATAAATCTATTACAGCTTTTGTTCCTGTGCTTTCATTTCCATGCATTTGTGTCCAAACAAGTATTTTTTTTGGCCCTTTTCCAAACGTAACCTCATGTATATTTCTTGATTCTTCAGAAACACCAATTATTCTGGACGAAAAATTAGATAAATCTTCAAATTTAGATAGTATCTTTTCTACATCAGATAATCTTATCCACCTTCCACAAATAGAATTCTCTTTGTGGTTTTTTATAATCCCTTTAATATAGTCTAAATCTAAAGTTGTATTCATCTTGTAAATATCATTGACAAAAATACAAGAATCATTTTAGTATTAACCTATTATAATTTTTATATGTACTTAATAATGTTACAATTGTGTAATGAAAATTCATTCAATTGTTATAAATGTAATCACAATTGCAGTAGGTTACAATTGTAAATACAGCTTCATTTCAAACAATCTACATAAATTATTAATAATTACATATAACGCTACAAATCAGTATTTTATTAATTATTTATAAAGTATTAGTTTAAATAATAATAAGTCGTTTGAATTTCTGTTTATTTTAATTTGGAATCTATTTATAGTAATTTTACATTTGTAATCTATATATTAGTTTACAATGGTGAACATTTTAGATTTTACAAATAGATTAAAAAAAATACTCAATTACCACCAATTAACAGCATCTCTCTTTGCTGATAAAATTGGTGTTCAACGATCCAGTATCTCTCATATACTATCGGGTAGAAATAAACCTAGTTTAGATTTTATATTGAAGGTTACCAATACGTTCACTGATGTTGATATTTATTGGCTTTTAAATGGGAAAGGTGAATTCCCTAAAGAACAAGGACCAACCAATAAGGTTTTTTCACCTAATGAGTCATCTATAATAGAAACAAGTAATTCGAAGTCATCAAAAAAAATGAACAGAATAGTTGTTTTTTATGAAGACGGGACATTTGAAGAGTATAAAAAAAATAATTATTGAATTAGCTCTGCAATTCCCTCTCTAATTATCTCAATATTTTTATACTTATTTGACAAATTAGCAGTTTTTTGTTTTTGAACTAATTGCCTCAGCAAACTTATCCCTATTTGATCAAAATTATACTGTTTGTATTGTTTCCCCTTAGCTACAATATCTTTAACTAAATTTTGAATAGCCTTAGTGTTATTACTTACTGCAATTTGTTCGTATGCATTCTTATAAATTTCCTGTATTTTAGGGTTGTTATTTAAATACATTCCCGCCAACACATTATTTGCCACAAAATCCATTTCCGAATCATCTTTTTCCTCAATATATATTCTAGTTAATGGGGTTGCGATGATATTTTTTACTTCTACAGGGAGTTCTTTGGACTTTTTTACTGCAAGTTGTTTGTCTATATAGTACATCCCCACTAATGATTTTCCAATAACAGTATAGGAATCACTGGTGAGGCCTTTTTGAAAAATTGGTTTTAATTCTGGATCAGTTAGCTTACCTAATGTTTCAATTGCTGCAGCTTGAACTAATGTTTTAGGATCATTATTAGCTATATTTTTAATAGTATTAATTACTGATTTTTTAGACCATTTATTAATTAAATTAATTTTTTCTAACGCAAGTATTCTTATTTTATAAAAATCGTCGTTTACAGCCCCTGCAACAGCGTTAAAAGCTTTCTTTTGGTCTTGATTCTCTGATACATTTGACAATGCCTCTATTTTGTGCTGATAATTAGTTGAGTTTTTTAATTGAAAAATATAATCACTCAAAACTTTATTCTCTGAGAAGTTCGCTAATAAAACACCATCGGCATTTACTTGAATCAAATCTGGATTTTTACTGCTAAAAACAAATTTAAAGGAACTATCTCTGCTGTCCACAAAAACATGATGTCTTGTTTTTGTTCCATTTTCAAAAATATCGATAGCCATTGGAAATTTGAACTCATTTGTTTGGGTTTGAACAAAATTTACTGTGACTGTCTTTTCTAATAGGTTATAATCGTAAGAAACTTGAATATTAGGATGTCCTGCTCCATAAAACCACTGATTAAAAAACCATTGTAAATCTAAACCACTAACCTCTTCAAAAGCTAAGCGTAAATGAGAAACTTCAGCTGATTTGTATTGATTGTCAATTAAATATTTTTTTAATCCTGAAAAAAAGGCTTTATCACCAAGATAATTTCTCAACATATGAAGAATAGTTCCACCTTTATTATAACTAATTAGATCAAACATATCCTCTTTATCATCATAATAATAACGCACTAATTTTTTATTAAAATTATCGGAATTATCAAAATAGGCTTTACTATTTTCATATAAATGAGCGTCAGCATTGGTTTTGCCATATTTATATTCTCTCCATAAATATTGACTGTAGTTTGCAAATGATTCATTTAAAGCTAGGTTACTCCAACTTTCTGAGGTAACTAAATTACCAAACCAATGATGAAATATTTCATGAGCAATTGTATTCTCTTGTCTATTTTCGTCTACTAATTGACCTTTCATTTGATATGCAGATTCACCATGAATAACAGCTGTGGTATTCTCCATTGCTCCGCTTACATAATCTCTAGCCACTATTTGACTATACTTATTCCATGGATAGTCCACTCCTAGTTTATTTTCAAAAAAACCAATCATCTCAGGAGTTAAACCAAATATATCTTTGGCTAATGGTGCATATTTTTTCTCAACATAATAATCAATAGGAATGTTTTTGTAGGAATCTTTTATAATTTCATATTCACCCACACCCATGAAAAAGAGATAAGGAGCATGCTTTTGATTGAACTTCCAATAATCTATTCTGTTTTCACCTTTAATTGTTTGGCTTACCAAAGTACCATTGGATAGTGTTTTATATTTATTTGGAACCGTAATGTATATTTCTTGACTAGTTTTTTGATTAGGTGAATCTATGGTAGGAAACCAACAACTGTTTGATTCTGTTTCACCCTGAGTCCATATTTGAGTTGGTTTATTAGGATTTTCTCCTGTAGGATTAATAAAATACAACCCCTTGGCAGAAGTAATTGCATTACTTCCCTTACTTTTTACCTTTTCGGGCCTAGCTGTATATTTTATGTATAATGTGAAAGTTTCACCTTTTTTATATTCTTTAGGAAGATCAATAGTTAATTTAAAACCATCGTAATTATAATTTAAATTAGCACCACCTAAAGCAACAGTATGAATAATCATTGCTTTAGCATCTAAGACAACTTCTTTTGTTTTGTAAAAATGTGGTTGTAAAGTAACCCATTCTTGTCCATTCAACTCCTTATTTTCAAAATTAAAACTGACCTTAAGTTTGGTGTGAATGAGGTCATTAATCTTTTCTCTTTCTTTCCTGTATAAAGTTGAAGGATCTTGAATTTGTGAAAAAACAGAAAAACACGATAAGAGTAAAATGATAACAAAAAATAACCTTTGTAACTTCATATTTAATGATATAAGTTTCAAAAATACTAAATAATAAAAAGGCAGTTGTTAATCCCTAGTTAAAAGAAAAAACAGCAGATGAGAAATCAGTTTTTAATAATAAATCACTTACTTTTTAATTTATTGAATTAAGAACTTGCTCAAATTGCTGAAGATTTAATTGATTTGGATCAATTTTAAGGTATTCTGCCATTTGTGTAATTTTAGTAGGATTCATATGGTTGCCTATAACTCTTGCGACCCCCACTCCTATTTTTTTGGAATATCCAAATACAATAACCTCATTAATATCGTTAGCATCTCCATTGTAATAGATAGATATTCTCATTCCATTCATATCCATTTTCATTAAATTTTTATACAAAGTTGAATTATTCAAGATTGATAAAATTGCTTTTTTTTCAATTTCATACGCTTCATTATTGTTAAGATATGGAAGACCTAATACGTTAACTTTTTTAATACTTCCATAGGCTTCTTTTACTTCAAGAGGGGCCTTATCTGTGTTTAATTGAATTAAGCTCATGGGAAGATCTACTGACATAAAGCCGGGTTTGTCTTGCTTTTCAACGATATATGTTTGTATTGTTTTTTGTTGATTACAAGAAATAAAAATGGCTAAAACTGATAAAACGATGACTGCTTTTTTCATATTTAGTTGTTTTTTGTAAAAGTGTCTACTAACGTTGACATTTTATTAATATCTATGCTCCCACTTAATGAAACTATTAATGATTCAGACATTCCATTGGTTTGCTCATCTATTCCTTTTACTAGCATAAGAACTTCACTTACAAGATCTTTATTGGAGGTTGCTTTTACATAGATCCAAACTTTAGAATTATCTTCTTTAAGCCTCATTAATTCGGTGAGTTTTTGATCTTTAACATTTTTTTTCACCATACTTTCCATTTGTGTGGCAATTTCTGGTTTGTTTGTAGAAAAGGTTTTGAATTCATTTAAATTTTCAATCATTTTAAAGACCTCTGTCATTTCATTGCCCTCTTTATCTCTTTCAAAATTAAATTTTGATAGGATCTTAAAGGCGTCTTTACTTATGACTACAGACATAACTCCGTCCATATCTTCTAATTTATCAAAAGTAGATTGTCCATAACTTATTGTTGATGTAATTGCTATAGCAATTAAAAGAATTGTTTTTTTCATTGTTGTTAAATTTAATTGATGATATTACTTATTATTTTTAAATATTTTATAAACTGAATCTTCATAAACATGAAGTTTTTTTAATGCTTGATTTCCCTTTTTTAGATTTGTTGAAACTATTTTTAGTACGTTGGTAATTTGTGCTAAATTTTCAGCTGCATGTTTTTTTTCATTGTACTGATTAATTATATTCAATCCTGAATACGTGCTTAATAATAGTATTACTGAGGCAGCAACCATCACCCAATTACTCTTTTTAATTTTATCCTTTAATATAATTCGTTTGGTGTAAGTTTCATCAGTATTACTTTTAAAATAATTAAAAATTAGTTGATATTCCTTTAAATGTGGAGCAACTTTATTTGAGGCGAAATAAGTTCTCAAGGTATCTTCCTCTTTTAAAGTTGTTTCAGCATTTTCATACTTTACTAATAATCTTTCAATGTTGGCTAACTCCATAATTATGTTGTTTAGTAAGTTGTTCTCTAATTTTTTTTCTTGCTCTTGACAATGAAACTCTAACGGCTGTTGGTTTCATATTAACCATTTCACAAATTTCTTCAAAATCATATTGTTCAATATCTCTTAATTGAATTATCATTTTTTGTTGATCTGGGAGGTTGTCAATTAGTGAATGAACCCTATTTACACTGTCTATATATTCTAATTTATTTTCTAAACTTGTCTCTTTTTCTTTATAGTTACTATGAATTAATGTTAAGTTATTTGCCTGTTTAGATTTTAGTCGATCATAACAGTAATTCTTAGTCATGGTCATGGCAAAGGCTTCGGTATTTCTATAGCCTGCTATTTTATCTCTATTTTTCCATAACTTGAATAACAATTCTTGAGTGGCATCCTCAGCCTCTTCAGTAGAAGTCAACAATCTTTTAGATAGTCTAAATACCTTATCTTTAAAAGGTAAAACAACTTTTAAAAAGTCTGATTGATTCATTATTTACGGTTAGTTGTTTTTATTATTAATTTATTATTGATCTTTTACACTTTTATGACGAGATGCATTATATTTTGTTACATCAATTGATAAAAAAACACTAATTATACTTAAATTGCGTCTAATGGTTACTCAAAACAAGTTATGAAAGAAATATTTTAAAAGCCCTAATTTTAATTTAATTTATTTGTCTTTCATTTTAAAGCTGTAATAAAAATTAGGATGAATTAAATCTTGAGATTGAAGATAAATGTTTTTGTTTGGAAAGTAATTAACACCTATAATTCATCTAGATAAAATCACTGATTTATCTCATAATAGCTTTAAATAAATTAAAAATTTTAAAACTCAATAAATTCTCAAAAAAAATTATAGAAATAGTATTTTTATAGAATAAGATATACCAAATTAAGGACGATAATGAAAAACATAAAATCTACATTAAAAATAATTTTAATCGTTAGCACTATTTTTTTTACTTCATGTGAAAAAAGTGACAATTACTTAGCTACAGGAAATGATGATATTCATTTATTTATTTGGAGGGCTATGAATAATTACTATCTATGGCAACCAAATGTTTCTGATTTGTCAGATACTAGGTTTACCAATATTGGTCAATTATATTCCGAATATTCTAGTTTCACATCTCCAAGAGATGTTTTTGAAAGTCTTCGCTATCAACCTGGAGTAGTTGATCGGTTTTCGGTGATAGTTGATGATTATGTAGCTCTAGAAAATTCATTTCAAGGAATAAACGTAAGCAGTGGAATGGAATTTGGATTGGTTAGATATGCTAATGATAATTCTAAGGTTTTTGGTTATGTTCGATACGTTGTTCCTGGTTCAGATGCAGCTACACAGAACATTCAAAGAGGAATGTTATTTACCGAAGTAGATGGCGTACAATTAACAGAATCTAATTACAGAGATCTTTTATTTGATGATAGTAACAGTTATACAATTAATTTTGCAGATTTTAATGGAGGTAATCCCCTGTCTAATTCAACTTCTATCAGTTTAACAAAAACTCAACTGCAAGAAAACCCTGTTGCTATTGTAAAAACATTTCAAGAGGGAAATAATAAAATTGGTTATCTACTATACAACCAATTCTCTAGTAGTTTTGATAGTGATTTAAATGCTGTATTTTCTACTTTTAAATCAGAAAATATAACTGATTTAATAATTGACTTAAGATATAATGGTGGAGGAAG
>Ga0228633_1000160_pt1 | contig 17794 bp, 20 predicted proteins | sample 41DmetaG_FD_182703 | JGI IMG/M metagenome (GOLD analysis project Ga0228633, IMG submission 182703) | Seawater microbial communities from Monterey Bay, California, United States - 41D | ecosystem: Environmental > Aquatic > Marine > Coastal | place: USA: California | collected 2016-11-13
GTTGGTGAACCAACTTCTATGCGTATAATAGAAGGCCACAAAGGTATGTGTGAATATACAACTGAATTTAAAGGCTTGGAGGGGCATTCTAGCCAACCAGAATTATGCGTTAATGCATTAGAATATGCGCACCGATTTATTAATAAACTGATGGAAGTCAGACAAGAATTACCAGGAATGGCTCCTGAAGGATCTCGTTTTAATCCACCATACTCCACTTCTTCGATTTGTGCGTGTCATTCAGGCACAACGCATAATGTAATACCAAGTAAAGCAGAGGTTGAATGGGAGATGCGAGTGGTCCAACGCACTGATAGAGAATGGTTGCGTGGCCAGATGGGTCGATATGTGGATGAAGTTTTAAGACCTGAAATGAAGAAAGTATCACCAGCTGCAGATATATTTGAAACTGTTTGTATAGAAACTGAAGGTCTAGAGCCAAACCCAGACAGTGAAGCTGTAAAGATAGTCCAAGAGTTGACTGGTGGCAATTCAACTGAAGTAGTAGCTTTTGGTACAGAAGCAGGATTATTTAGTAGGGCTGGAATAAGTTCAGTGTTATGCGGCCCAGGAAGTATTGAGCAAGCCCACAAACCTGATGAGTATGTTTCTGAAAGCCAACTTGTTTTGTGCCTTAAAATGCTTGATCGACTTACAAATGAATTGGTATAGCCACTATATCGATTGTAAGAAACTATGTGTGAAAGTATTTGGAAGGAAGTTATGAAAAATTTTATAAATGTATTTAATTTTCTAATTATATTTATACTTATGATAATCTCGATTCCGGCAAAAGCTTCGGAAGATTCAAAGGGATTAATAGTTTCTTTTAATGGGCCTGTTAAAGAAGCTTATATTGGAAAATATGTTAGAGGCCTAAAAGGTATGGCTGGATTAAAAGGTTATGAAATAAGTATATTTGAAAACCAATTCAATCAGGCTCAGCAAAATCAACAAATACAACAATATCTAGCGTTGGGTGAATTGCCAAATGCTTTTATTTGGTTTCCAACTGATGATGTTTCAGGTTTAGAAGCATTGCAACTTTTAGCAGAAACTGGTGTTCCAGTTTTGAAAGTTAATCAATTACCAAATGAATTTGATAAAGAATATATTATTGGATTTGCGGGTCCTGATTTTTCTTTAAGAGGTCGAAGTGCCGGTTATATGATGAGAGAAGCCGCTGCTTCCAAAAAAGAAAATGGTGGTTTTGGGTTTAATGTAGCGGTCTTATCGTATCCGCATGACTTTACTGGTTATGATTTAACAATAAATGCTTTTGAGGATGCAATTGCTGGAACTGACCTTAAAATAATAAATGATGCAGAAGTAGGTTTTGGCCGACTGAATGGTTATGAGGGAACCTTAGAATTAATTGGAGCTATGGGAGATCAGAGTATTGATTTTGTTTTTGGAATGGATGACTCGATTTTAACTGGAGCTTTGAAAGCTTTTGAAGATGCTGGAAAAATTATTGGTCAAGATATTATTGCAATAGGTGCAGTTTGTAATGGAAGTAGAAATTTATTAGATGAAGGAAAGCAATATGGTACAACACTCCAATCTCCACTTCATGAAGGTCAGTTAGCGATAAAACTAATTGATGAATATCTTTCTAAAGGTGCTTTAGAAAAATTCATAAATTATACACCAAATCCACCCATATCAGTAGAAAATATTGGAACATCTGCATTGCAAGGGTATGATGGTAAGCTTTATTCAATTAAAGAGCTTTGTACTGGAAATTGGTAATTTTCCAAAAAAACATTAATTTTGTTATGGTATTGTAGAACTAACTTATTGACGCTAAACGTTGTTTCAAATAGGACAAGAATTCCAGACGCGGATATTGTGTAATGGTAAGACCTCAGCCTTCCAAGCTGATGACGCGGGTTCGATTCCCGCTATCCGCTCCAAAAATCTTCAAAAAAATAAAAAAATCATTTTGTAAAGATTGTTGTCTTGATGCTTTTGCTATTGCGCGCTATCGATATTAGTAAATTCTGAAAGCTGAATATATGTCTACCCCTGAGTCAACTCGTGCAATATCCCAAGACCGTAAAAAAGGTAAAAATGTTTCAGCATTGCGTGGACTTATTCCATTTCTAAAGCCCTATAAAATTTTGGTAACTGCTGCATTATTTATGTTAACTTTTACTGCCGCAATATCTTTAATTTTACCACTGGCGGTTCGTGGGGTTGTTGATGGATTTAGTGAAGATTTAGACATTTTAGATAATTATTTTGTATATGCAATTTTTGTTGCTGGGCTTTTAGCTGTAGGGTCTGCTGTAAGGTATGCTCTAGTTACAAGGCTTGGTGAGAGGGTGGTGGCAGATATAAGACGCGCTGTGTATGATAAAATGATTGGAATGAGTCCTGCTTTTTATGAACGCATTATGACAGGCGAAGTCTTAAGCAGAATTACCACGGACACGACATTAATTCTTTCAGTAATAGGATCATATCTTTCGTATGCACTACGTAATGCAATAATGTTTGTAGGAGGTTTAATTTTATTATTTATAACCTCTGCTAAATTAACAGGACTAGTGTTATTAATAGTTCCTTTTATTTTAATTCCAATATTTGGCATTGGACGTCGTGTAAGGGTATTAAGTAAAATAAATCAAGATAAGATCGCAGAAAGTTCAGGAAATGCTTCTGAAAGTTTATTAGCTTCTCAAACTGTTCAAGCATTTACTCATGAGGCTGTATCACGAACACTTTTTGCAAAACTAACTGAGGAAGCATATGATGCTACCCGAAAAAGGGTAACAATAAGAGCTTTGATGACAGCTATTGTTATATTTTTGATTTTCACAGGAGTTGTTGCTGTTATTTGGATAGGTGCAAGAGATGTAAAAGCTGGCAACATGACTGCTGGTGTGCTGGTGCAATTTGTAATTTATGCTGTCTTAGTAGGGTCATCTGTAACAGCATTCGCTGAATTTTGGGGTGAAATGCAAAGGGCAGCTGGAGCAACTGAACGTTTAATCGAATTATTGAATTCAGAAGATGTAGTAAAAGACCCAGAAACAGCAGATCAATTAGATTTTCCTGTTAGAGGTGAACTTGAATTTGAAAAAATAAGTTTTTTCTACCCTTCTAGACCTAATATTGCCGCACTTGATACTTTGTCATTAAAGGTTAAATCTGGTGAAACGATTGCTTTGGTGGGGCCGTCTGGGGCTGGAAAGTCAACAATCTTTCAGCTTTTAATGAGATTTTTTGATCCTACATCTGGTAGGATTATGCTGGATGGTAAACCTATCAGCTCTTTGAAAAGAGAGGAGTTCCGAAAGCATCTATCAATAGTTACTCAAGATCCTGTAATTTTTGGGACTTCAGCTATGGAAAATATTCGTTTCGGTAGGCCTGATGCCAGTGACGAAGAAGTAATAGAAGCTGCAAAAGCAGCTGCAGCACATAATTTTCTATAAATGTTACCTGATGGTTACGAGAGTTTTGTTGGAGAACAAGGTGTCATGCTCTCTGGTGGTCAGAAACAAAGGTTAGCAATTGCAAGAGCTATTTTAAGAGACGCACCTATTCTTCTTTTAGACGAGGCAACAAGTGCCCTGGATGCAGAAAGTGAGTTTGCTGTTCAGGAAGCTGTTGAAGCATTAGCAAGAACACGAACAACAATTATAATTGCGCATAGATTGGCAACAGTTAAAAAAGCTGATCGTATAGTTGTCGTGGACGAAGGCAAAATAGTAGCTCAAGGAACACATAGTGAATTAGTTTCACAAGGCGGATTATATGCAAGGCTTGCTAAATTGCAGTTTACAGATGAAAACATCTAAATTTTTCATAATGTTTGAAATTTTTGTTCATGTGATTTAACCATACACTTATTATTTAATAAGAAAGCCTAATATGAATAAAATATTTTCTGACCGATCGGATTTTATTAATTTAGAAAATGAAATGCCGATAGAAGATCGTTTGAGTTCTAAAACAGTTTATCAAAGATTATGTCAAACACGAGATATGCACGGGGAAAGGCCTGCTGTAAGTTTTCAGCTCAAGTCAGGAAATAAAGATAAAAACATAACATTAAGTTATGATGAATTAACAGACCGTGTTACGCAAACCGCCAATTTGTTTCGATCATTAGGAGTAGGGCCTGATGATGTTGTTGCCTATTTATTACCAACAAGTCATGAGACATTAATTACACTTATGGCTGGTATGACTGCAGGTATTGTAGCACCAATTAATCCAACGCTCTCAGCTGATCACATCAGCGCACTTCTCAAAGAAGTTAATGCCAAGGTTTTGGTGACATTGAAACCATTCCCAAAAACACAAGTTGCACAACTTGCTCATAATGCAGTTAAAAATGCAAAATGTGTTAAAACTGTTGTTGAAGTAGATTTGTTACCACATGTAAGCCCACTCTTAAAATTAATTATTCCTTTTTTGCGGCCAAGATTAAATATTGAACATAATGCAAGGGTAATAGAATTTAATTCAGAAACGCTCAAACAAAATACAAACTTGGAGTTTGTCGAAAAGGATAACGATCCATTTTGCGCATATTTCCATACTGGTGGAACCACTGGGATGCCAAAAATAGTTCAACACCGACATTCTGGGGCCTTATATAATGGTTGGCTGGGTGCAGAGATATTAATGGATGAATATGATGTGGTGATTTGCCCGATGCCTTTATTTCACGTTTTTGCAGCATATCCTGCTTGGCTTTGCGTTATGTCTGCGGGCTCTCACATGGTAATGCCAACTCCTGCTGGATACCGTGGTGATGGAGTATTTAAAAACTTTTGGAAGTTAGTTGAGCGTTATAAGGGTACATTTGTAATAACTGTTCCGACTGCGGCGGCGGCTTTGATGAACCATCCAATTGACGCAAATATTTCTACTTTAAAAAATATTTTTTGTGGTTCTGCACCTATGCCAACAAAGCTCTTTGAGAAATTTCAAAAAGAAACTGGTGTATCCATTATAGAAGGATACGGGATGACTGAGGCAACATGTTTAGTCTCATGTAACCCTCCGGATGGTGAACATAAAATAGGCTCTGTTGGTTTGCCACTTCCATTTACTGATGTAAAAATTTTAGAGATAAATCGTAAAGATGAAGTTGTTAGAGAATGTAAATTTGATGAACCAGGTGAAATTTGCATTAACAATCCTGGAATAGTCGTTGGATCGACATATACTGATCCAAATAAAAATAAATCATTATTTGTAGATGATATATTTTTGAGAACAGGGGATATAGGCTATATGGATGCCGATGGGTATCTTTGGCTTACTGGAAGGGCAAAAGATGTCATAATGCGTGGTGGTCATAATATTGATCCATTAATTATCGAGGAAGCTTTAGCTGGGCATCCATCTGTAAGTTTAGTAGGCGCTATTGGTCAACCGGATATTTACTCAGGAGAATTACCGTGTGCTTATGTAGAACTTGTAAGTGGTTCCGCTACATCTGTCGAAGAATTAATGGAATATGCTCAACAATACGTATCAGATAAGACAGCTTGTCCAAAATATATTGAAATTTTAGAAGAGCTTCCCAAGACTGCAATTGGGAAGGTATTTAAACCTGATTTAAGGCGATTGGCAATAATTCGAATATTTAACGATATTTTAGTTGAAAATAATATAAATGCTAAAGTGAATAATGTTACAGAGGATAAAAAACTTGGTTTAGTGGCCAAGTTAGATAAAATAGACGGTGAAATCTCAGATCAACAAATTCATAATGTTTTAGGTCAATTTATAATACCATGGCAGTGGAATTAGATCTAATCTATTTAATAATTTAGCCATCCCCAGAAAATTTATTTTTCATTTCATCCCGTGCTTCATCTGTTATTTTTGCAAACATAACTTCTGGAACGCTAAATACATGTCCTTCTTCAAGTAAAGTTAAAGCTTTGCTAATGTCATCAGGCCATTTGTTATTTACATTCATCGCATTATTCATGGTTTCAGCTGCATCGGGTATGAAAGGTTCAGAAAGAGCTGCATAAAGTGGGATTAGATTTAATGCAAACCGAACTATTGTTGCTGATGTAGTTGGATCTTCTTTAAATAACGCCCAAGGCGCTGCATCTTGTAAATATTCGTTTCCTATTGACCATATTGCACGTAAATCTGAAGCTGATTTGCGGACTTCCATTTTTGCCATGTTATTTTCATAGGAAGTAATTCGTTCTTTGAGTTGCTCTATAACTGCAAATTCTCGAGGACCATAATTGTTGCCTTCTGGGACAATTTCTCCAAATTTTGAACGGCAAAATTTAGTAATACGAGAAACAAAATTACCTAATACATCTGCAAGATCTTTATTTATACCTTGCTGGAAACTTTCCCATGTAAATTCAGAGTCTGAACTTTCGGGTACATTGGATAATAACCACCATCTCCAATAATCTGATGGTAGAATTTCCAACGCTTGGTTCATAAATACACCTCGACCTTTTGATGTCGAAAATTGTCCACCATCATAATTTAAATAGTTAAATGATTTTATGAAATCGACTAATTTCCAATTGTCGTTTGTACCCATAATTGTAGCTGGAAATGACAATGTATGAAATGGAACATTGTCTTTACCCATGAACTGGACATAATTTACATCATCAGCACCTTTATCTGTTCGCCACCATCGTTGCCATTCTTCTTTTCGTTTGCCATTCAATTCTGCCCATTCAGCTGTGGCTGCAATATATTCAATAGGGGCATCAAACCATACATAGAAAACTTTACCTTCCATACCATCCCATTTATCGGCGCCTTTTTTTACTGGAACGCCCCAATCTAAATCACGGGTTATGCCCCGGTCTTGAAGACCGTCACCGTCATGAAGCCATTTTTTAGCAATAGATGTAGTAAGTATTGGCCAATTTAACTTTTGATTTATCCAATTGTCTAACGTATCTCGCATTTTTGACTGTTTGAGGTATAGATGTTTTGTTTCGCGAACTTCTAAATCAGTTGAGCCAGATATGGCAGACCTTGGGTTTATCAAGTCAGTAGGTTCTAATTGTTTCGTGCAATTCTCACATTGGTCTCCACGTGCGTCTGGAGAGCCACAATTTGGGCATTCACCCTCAATATAACGATCTGGTAAATATCTATTATCAGTATTTGAGTAGACTTGCTTTTCGCTTATTTCTTCTACTAGACCATTTTCAGCTAATTTTCCTGCAAAGTATTGTGTAAGTTGGTGATTTTGTTCACTTGATGAGCGCCCAAAGTGATCAAACGACAAACGAAATCCACGGGCTAATTCAGATTGAACGTCATGCATTTCCGAGCAATAATTTGCAACTTCTTTTCCTGCCTTTGCTGCAGCTAATTCAGCTGGCGTACCATGTTCATCAGTTGCGCAAATAAACATGACTTCATGACCTTTTGCTCTACAGAAGCGTGCATAAACATCAGATGGTAGCTGACTACCTATTAGATTTCCAAGATGTTTTACCCCATTTATGTAAGGTAGGGCAGATGTTATAAGCGTCCTATTCATTGGGCTACTCTCATTATTTTCTTTTGATTTATATGAAAGAGTGATGATGGGCTAGTCTAGTTTAGTATAGTTTTTCATCAAAGTTTACAAAAGTAATATTTTAAAATTTATCTGGGTGAATTTCTCGCGCCATATGGTCTAGTATTGCATTAACAAATCGTGTTTCATTACCATCTGGAAAAAAAGCTTTTGCTACGTCTACAAACTCAACAATTGCAACTTTTGGAGGGGTGTCATCTATAATAAACTCTGCGCCAGCGGTTCGAAATAAAGCCCGTAAAGTTGGATCAATTCTATCTATGGGCCATTTTGCTACTAAAGCTCGATCAGTCATTTGATCAATTGCTGCTTGTTGATTTACAGCTGTGAAAAGTAATTTTTCAAACAGTTCAATATTACCGTCTACATATTCTTGTCCCTCATAGGTAGCTCCAAATCGATGGTTTATAAACTGATCTCGAACTTCATTCATCCCTTGCTCGGAAGCTTCCATTTGGAAAAGTGCTTGAACAGCATATAATCTAGATGCAGATTTCATTTGTTTTTTTGACGTCATGGGATTTCTTTGGCCTTGTAGGCTAATTAATATAAATTATTGTGAGTTTCTTACGTCGGCAAGACGAGCGACATATCGTGCAAGAGTATCAATTTCTAAGTTTATTTTATCACCAACCTCTATATCATTCCAAGTCGTATTGTCTTTAGTATGTGATATTAAGTTTACTTTGAATGTGTTAGCCGAAACGTCGTTCACGGTTAATGAGGTGCCATCTAACGTAACTGAACCTTTTGGAGCGATAAAGTGTGAAAGATCATTTGGTATTTGAAAGTTTACAACAGTACTATCTCCAGAAATTTCAACATCAGTAATAATTGCCACACCGTCTACATGGCCAGATACGATATGGCCACCAAGTTCATCTCCCATTTTTAAGGCTCGCTCTAAGTTCACACTTTGCCCAATAGTCCAAGCTTTTCTTCCCAAACTAATATTTGTTATAGAAACAGACTCAGCAGAAATTTCCACATCAAACCAATTTTGGCCTTCTTCTCGACCTTTGGTTACTACAGTTAAGCAAACCCCATTACATGCAATTGAGGCACCTATATCGATATTATCAACGTCATATGAAGTATTAATCCGAGCTCTTAGATCACCTGCTTGATTTAACTCAGCAATCGTTCCAACGTCTGTTATTATTCCTGTAAACATAAAATACCTTATTATTTTTATTTAGTGAGCCAGAGGTTAATGAAATTTATTACTGAGAGCTAGTAAAAGTATAGCAAATTAGCAAACGATATTTATTAATTTTGTCTTTTAAACAAAAATTTTGATAAAGTTAAGCTCTCCTAGCCCAAATACTTAATGTATCATTGCCAATTTTTCTTGTTTCTTTCAGCATAAAATTTGGTGCATCATTTAATATGCTAATATCCATTTTTCCTAATGATGCAGTTCCTTCAGAACCGATTACCAAACCTGCTTGCATTAAGATTAATTCGTCTACAAGATTTGCTTTGATCAAAGCGGCACCTAATTTGCCCCCACCTTCACATAAGATACGAGTCAAACCATATTGAGCTAGCTGTTCCATAGCATTCTCTAAATCAACTCCAGAATCTGAACGTTTGCATAATATACTCTTAGCACCAGTCCCTGAAATATTTGTGAAATTTGCTTTGTTAGTATGGCAAATCAATAATGGAATATCATTAGCGGTTGATGCGAGTTTACTATTTGCATCAATCTTTACGTTACTATCTATGACAATTCTTACTGGTTGATTTATTTCTTTTCCAAAACCTCGTACATCTAACCTAGGATCGTCTGCTTCTGCTGTTCCTCGGCCTATTAATACCCCATCATGGGTTGCACGAAGATAGTGTACAAATTGCCGTGACTCCGGCCCAGTAAGCCATTTGCTGTTACCAGTCTGAGTAGCAATTCGTCCATCCATACTCGTAGCAATTTTAAGTGAAACAAATGGTCTTTTTTTATTTAGTCTTGAAAAAAATCCTATATGAGCTTGTTCAGCTTCTTCTTTTAAGACGCCTTGTGTAATTTCAACACCTGCATCTTTTAAAATTTTTATACCTTGTCCAGCTACTCTAGGGTCTGGATCAATTGTTGCAATGACCACTTTTTTTACACCAGCTTTGATTAAACTATCTACGCAAGGCGGAGTTTCCCCAGTATGAGCACATGGCTCTAGAGTCACATAAACAGTTGAATCTTTTGCATGGCTGGAAGCTTGAGCTAAGGCTACAATTTCTGCATGAGGTCTTCCACTTTTTTGAGTAAAGCCTCTTCCAACAACTAATGAGTTTTTTACAATTACACATCCAACAAAAGGGTTAGGCCATGTTTGACCAGAGCCTCTAGCACCTAAAGATAAGGCTAGACGCATCCAGCGCTCGTCTATATTTTTTTCCATCATATTTATTCAGAAGGCTCAGGAGGGCGAAGTTGGTGAACAAAATCTTCAAAATCATCAGCATCTTGAAAATTTTTGTAAACTGAAGCAAATCTGACATAAGCAACAGTATCAATTCTTGCTAAAGTATCCATTACAATGGAACCTATTTTGTCACTTGCAATATCAGACTCTCCCATGCTTTCAAGCCTTCGAACTATTCCTGATATTAATTGATCAACTCTGTCTGCTTCCACTGGTCGTTTCTGTAATGCCATTCGGATTGATCGCGAAAGCTTTTCACGATCAAAATCTTCACGTTTACCATTTTTCTTTATTACAACTAAGTCACGAAGTTGGACACGCTCATAACTTGTAAACCTACCGCCGCATGATGAACAGAAACGTCTTCTCCTTATGGCCACATGATCTTCTGCAGGGCGGCTATCTTTAACTTGAGTATCGGTATTACCGCAAAATGGACATCTCATTAACTTATCCTCATGTGTTAGAACTTATAAAACCACATATATACCCATAAACTAGATTTGGATAGAGTCTTGTTGATAAGTCTATATAAGGTGTATGAGATTTATTTTATTAAGCAAAAGAATAATTGGAATTTTTGGTAAGATTTATAATATATTTTGCACTAATGGCACCAAATACTATGAAAATCAAAGCAATGATCGCAGCAAAGCTTAAAGTAGGCACTCCAGAGAGGCCCGCGCCAACTGTACATCCACCGGCAAGTACACCCCCTGAGCCCATTAATGATGCTCCAAATAAATATTGTTTAGTTTGCTGCTGATTTTCAAAAGTTATCCATTTAAATTCATTTCTAGTAATTGCAGATATAAACGATCCCAGTAATACACCACCAAGTAATCCAACTCCAAATCCTGCAGGGATAGCACTAGATGCTATGGTCCAAAATAATAAATCTGAGCTTGGAGACGTAAATGAGAGAGATTCCAATTGGATAGGATCAAATTCGTCAAATAAAATAAAACCAGTTCCAAGATATGATAATGGTACTAACAATCCAATAAATACTGCTAATATTAAATGAGAAGTTTTAGATTTTGATCTATATGCAATAAGTACTGATAATGAAAAAATTATTATACTCCATAAAATTGGACCACCTATTAATTTTGAAAACCCCGTTACTTCGTTTAAATTTAATGTAAATGAACCTAACCACACTCTTATTGGAGCAAAGATACCTTTAAGGGTAGCATGAGCTGTTATCGCAAAAACAATAAAAACAATGAAAGCTCTTATGTTGCCAGTCCCAGTTAGAACTACTAGCCGAGAAATACATCCTCTTGTTAATACCATGCCAACACCAAACATAATTCCACCAAAAATAATGGCAAGAAGTGGCATGTTTGAATTAAAAAAACGATGTTCTGAAAATGATATGAAATCATAAAACATTAAAAGCTGAGTACCAACTATTGCTGAAGCTAATGCAGCAAACCAAACACCTTGTGCAGATTTCCGTTCTTGAGCAGATCCAACAATGCTACGTCTAAAACAAAACTTTATATGCTGGCTTATAGAGCCGAATATTAAGCCTATAACTAATGCAAATATTACAGAAGCGAGCTTTGGTGTTAAATTATCAAAACCTAATTGTTCAAACATATCAATAGCCTTGTGCAAAATTACTTTTTTATTCTTTGAATTGTTATGAATTTTTTTGCAACTAACTGAATAGAAACACTATTCCAGTACATATAGAATGTTTGGAATAACATTGATTATTTAGTAATTTAACGGAAGAAAATGTTCTTATTAAATACTTAATTGGAAATTTATTCTTAATTTCATGATATGTGATCTTAAGGTTGGTAACCCATTAGTATTTGTCGAATAGCTAAAATACTTCCAATAACAATTGCAGCTAAAGTAATAGGGCCGCTGATTGCAAGAGTTGAAAATGCACTCACACCTTGCCCAATTGAACATCCCATTGCAATTACACCGCCAAATCCCATTAAAACAGCACCAAACATTTGCCGCCCTAATTCTCTGGCATCTTCACAAGCTTCCCATCTGAAATGGCCTTTTATCATACTTCCAATGAATGCACCGAAAATTACTCCAATAACACTACCAATTGGAAAACTTAATGAACTACTAGAAGAAGTCATCAAGTATAATAATGTTTTTCCAAGTGGTGCCGTAAATGTATGCCCCTGAATTGGTATCTCATCTAGGCTGCTAATATTTAATGCATAGGTGCCCCAAAAAGCAGCTGTGATTGATAGGCCTGCTAATACTGACCAGATTATCATTGCAGCATCCTGGCGTAGAGGTTTATAATTTAAAGCCCATAAAATAAATATGAGACTTACTAATGCAGCAATTATTGTTGGGTTAAAGCCAAATAAACTTTCTGCTAACTGAGGTAAAGCATTATCCCCGTTTGATATTTCGATTGGGAATACCATAACTCTTAGGCCAGCTAATGGGCCACTAAGTATAAAGTAACTAGATAATGCCATAACTATTAGTATTATTAATGACCTTAAATCACCGCCTGCTAATTTTGCTAATGCTCCAAAACCACAGTTGCCTGCTAGGCCCATGCCATAACCAAATAAAAGACCACCAATTATACTACCAATTGGGTTCCATTTAATCTGATGATATGCTGTATCTGAAACATTAAGCTGCCCTAATAAGTCCAGGCTGTAGATTGTGATAATTGCGATCCCAAGGACAATGCCCCAAAGGCGAATACGTCGCTGATCATGGCCTAAATAAGCACTTTCAATTGCACCATATGTACAAAATTGCCCCAATCTTGCTGCTAATCCTAGAATAATTCCTGATCCAAGGCCTAAGAATGTAGCAAGAATACTAGGTTCCATATCAAAATCTTAATTATTCTTTGCACAGAATTCTTCATATAAAAGTGATACTAACTTTAATACTTTTTCATCTTTTATTGAATAATATATAGCTTTACCTTCTCTTCGGAAGCTAACAATTCCCTCAATGCGCAATCTAGCAAGCTGTTGACTGACTGCAGCTTGTCGTGAGGATAATAAATTTTCTAGTTCGGTTACGGATTTCTCACCCATTACCAAATGGCAGAGTATCATTAAGCGACCTTCATGAGCCATTGCTTTAAGAAAATTTGCTGCTCCACGCCCTTTTTCAAACATTTCCTCTATGTCAAATTTTTCAGATAATTCTTCAGCTAAATTCATATCAAAATCCTAACAAATCTTCTTCAATTGCGGCAATTCCTGCCCTTGCACACTCATCATCAATATCAGTCCCTGGTGCTCCAGATACCCCAATCCCAGCAACAATGGAACCCTCTGCTTCAATAGGCACGCCACCGCCTAATGGCAATGGCTTGGAAATAAATCTTATACCAAAAGCTTCTTTGCCAGGTTGCGTACTCTCATCAAGAGACAATGTTGGAGTTCTGAAGCTAACAGATGTCCATGCTTTACGTGTTGCTGTTTCCTGGACATGAAGTCCTGCGTAGCGAGATTTAATAAATGCTTGAGTAAGGCCAAACCTATCTACTACAGACACACCAACTTGGTAACCTTCTTCGCGACAGAAATCCATTGCAGAAATCGCAGCTTTTATTGCTATTTCTGGTTTTAAAACTTTAAATTCAACAAATGCGTCATCTTCAGCAGCTTGTGCCAGATATGTTGGGGTAATGCCTAAAATAATCACTAATAATAATTTTTTCATAATACACCTTTTTTTTGAGAATATTCTGGAATTTGCAATAGGATTTTATCTATAAGTCCCCAGAAGAAGTCCTCACCAGGATAACCTTCGATACGTCCAACCTCTTTATTATTACTAACTACAATAAACGTTGGTGTGAATTGTGGGGAACTCTTAAGAATTATATCTGTCGATAATTTCGAATGAATATCAATTCTTTGTAATGGAGCTACATCTCCTTCTAATGTTTTAGGATAAATTGCAGCGATTTCATGATCCCAGATCTCACACCAATAGCAGCCATCTTGCTCAAACATTAATAATTTAATGCCTTGGGCTAAAGTCACATTTGCAATAAAAAATAAAATTGCTGCTAATAGCATTGACTTCATTTGTGATACCTTTTTAACATATATAAAAAATGTAATATGTTTTGATTAAAAGGACAAGGCTTTAGATGCTTGAAATTACATTCTCAGGGGCAATTATAGCGGGACTTCTTAGTTTCCTATCTCCGTGCATTATGCCAATGGTGCCTTTCTATTTATGTTATCTTGCTGGCATTAGTATGAATGAATTGAAAGATGAGAAAGATATTCCGCCTACAACTCATCGTAAATTAGTTATTGCAAGTATATTCTTTGCATTAGGAACAACTACAATTTTTGTTTTGTTAGGCTTGGGTGCTTCATTTTTGGGGCAATTCCTTAGAATTTGGAAGCAAGAATTATCTTATCTTGCTGCTGCTTTTTTAATTGCTTTTGGGCTCCATTTTTTAGGTATTATTCGTGTTGGATTATTTTATAGAGAATCTAAATTAGAACCCAAAGCAAACTCATCAACTTGGTTGGGGTCCTATATTATGGGGTTAGCATTTGGTTTTGGCTGGACCCCATGTGTTGGCCCAGCGTTAGCTTCAATTCTGGTGATTGCTGGTGGAATGGGTGATGTTTATTATGGAACCATCTTATTGTTGACTTATGGCCTTTCCATGACACTACCTTTTGTAATTACAGCAATTTTTGCTAAACCCTTTTTACGATGGATGCATCGTAAACGCTATTATATTCAGTATGTTGAAAAAGTTATGGGTGCGATGTTAATTGTATTTGGTTTATTAATCGCTTCAAATAGTGTGAATTATTTAGCAAATTTAATGATAAAGTACGCACCTTGGTTTTCGTCAATAGGATAGGAGATTTCAATGAAAAAAATTATGATATTCTTAATCTATATTTTTTTAAGCCCTGCGAATGCTGCACCTATAGGTGATGATGGTTTGCACAAGCCAGATTGGTTAAGGTTTACATTTAACGATATGGTTGAAGATTTTGATGAAGCAAGATCTGAAGGTAAGCGATTGTTAATAATGTTTGAACAAAGAGGATGCATTTACTGCACAAAGATGCATGAAGATGTTTTTCCTAATGCTGAGATACATAAAATACTTTCAGAAGAGTACTTCGTTGTTCAAATGAATTTATTTGGAGATAATGAAGTTATTGATTTTAACGGTAATGTGATGTCTGAAAAAGAAATTGCAAAAGTCTGGGGTGTAGTTTTTACTCCTACCTTAATGTTTATGCCTGAAAATATTGATACAACAAAATCAGCTTCACAAAATGCAATCATCACAATGCCTGGTGCTTTCGGTAAGTATACTACCAAAAATTTATTAAATTATGTTTTAGAAAAAGGATATGAAAGTGGTGAGCACTTCCAAAAATATCATGCTAGAAAGTTTGCTGAACAAAAAAAATAATCTAAATCAAATTTATAAGTTAGAACATTTTACTAAATAAATTCAAAAAATAGAATTTGTCTTGCAAGACTCACTTTATGCGACTAACCTGATCTCAGAATTTAGGGATTAGGGAGGAAATCATATGCTGCTTCGCAGTTTTATTGCCGTATCGGCAACGTTAATATCCACATCCGTTATTGCTGAAGATACTGCACCAAGTAATGTATCATTCAGTGAATACGGAGAAGTGATGGCTTCATTGACTGGTGTTGCTGGTGATCCAGTTGTTGGCAAAAAAGTATCAATCAACCGTAAATTAGGTAACTGTTTGGCTTGTCATGTAAATGATGACGCCTCCTCTCAATCTTTCCATGGAGAAGTTGGGCCTGCATTAAATGGAGCAGGATCTAGATGGAGTGAAGAAGAGTTGAGAGGAATAGTTGTGAACTCAAAGCATACATTTGAGGGAACAATTATGCCAGCATTTTACAGTACTGAAAATGGCGTAAGAACATTAAAGAAATTTGAGGGTAAAACTATTTTATCAGCCCAACAAATTGAAGATGTTGTTGCGTATATATTAACATTAAAAGAGGAGTAGGGAATGTCTTTAACTCGAAGAAATGCCTTAGCATTAGGCTCAGCATCATTTGTAGTCACTCTTTTGCCTTTAAATGCATTTGCAGCATCAGATGAAACAATGGCTGCAATCAAATCTTTTACAGGTGGAAGTGCAGTATCTGAAGGTGGAATAAGTTTAACAACACCAGAAATTGCGGAAAATGGAAATACTGTTCCAATTCAATTTTCTGCATCAGGTGCAAAGCGTGTTATGATACTAGCTGATGGAAATCCAACGCCAGGAGTTGGGACATTTAATTTTGGTGAATTAAGTGATGCGTCAGGTTCTACCAGAATTAGACTGGCTGGCACACAAAATGTAATTGCATTAGCTGAAATGGCAGACGGTTCATTCGCTCAAGTAGCAAAGACAGTAAAAGTAACAATAGGCGGCTGTGGCGGCTAGCAGAAAAGGAGATATCACATGGCAAAAGCGCGTGTAAAAGCACCAAAAACTGCAGCAGCAGGAGAATTGGTAACAATAAAAACATTAGTAAATCACAAAATGGAATCTGGCCGTCGTAAAGATGGGGATGGTAATCTAATTCCACGAAAAATAATTAATGCATTCACTGCAACTTTTGGTGGGGAAGAAGTTATATCCGCCAAATTTGAACCAGCAATTTCAACTAACCCATATTTTCAGTTCAGCTTTACTGTACCAGCTACTGGTGATTTGGTTATGCAATGGACTGATGATGACGGCTCAACCGTAGAACAAACCAAAACTATCACTGTCGCTTAATGCGGATAACAAGGGAGGATCAAATAATGAAGAAGTTCACAAGAACTCTGACTTGCATTATTGCTTTGTCGACCATCACATCTGTTGCTATTGCTGATGAAGATGCTGAATTGGTTGTAAATGGCGAATTGAATATATTAACAAAAGCTGCAGCTCCTGCTGACAGTGCCTTAGATGAATTGATATCCGGGTGGCGATTCAGAACTGACGAAACACAAGCCTTGCAGATGGATGATTTTGATAACCCATCATTTATTTTTATCGAACAAGGTGAGGACTTATATTCAAAGATTGATGGTTCTGAAGGTAAGTCTTGTGCGTCATGCCATGCAGATGTTGCTTCATTCAAAGGATTAAAGTCAACATTACCACGTCATAATGCTTCAACGGGCAAGTTAGATACAATGGAAACATTAGTAAATAATTGTCGTACTGAGAGAATGGGAGCAGAGCCATGGAAATGGTCTAAAGGAAAAATGACTGCTATGACGTCATTAATCTCATTGCAATCTCGTGGAATGGCAATCAATGTAAAAGTTGATGGAGATGCTGCTAATGCCTACGAACTAGGTAAAGATCTTTACTACACTCGAGTTGGTCAGTTAGATATGTCTTGTGCTAATTGTCATGAAGATAATTATGGTAATATGATCCGTGCTGATCATTTGTCACAAGGGCAAATAAACGGATTTCCAACATACCGCTTAAAAAATGCAAAGATGAATTCTATTCATGCTCGGTTTAAGGGATGTATGAAGAATATTCGTGCAACACCATTTAAAGAGGGATCTGATGAGTTCCGTGCTTTAGAATTATATGTCGCATCACGTGGAAATGGCTTATCTGTCGAAAGCCCATCTGTAAGAAACTAAATTAAATTTAATTTATAACCCCGCAACAATAAATCGTTGTGGGGTTATTTCTTTTTAGACATTCAGAATAATGAATATGAGGAATTTTTAGATGATTTCACGCCGTGATTTTTTACAAGCAACAGTTGCCGCATCCGCTATTTATGGGGCAGGGAGTTTTACACGAGCATCAGC
>Ga0228633_1000164_pt1 | contig 17698 bp, 6 predicted proteins | sample 41DmetaG_FD_182703 | JGI IMG/M metagenome (GOLD analysis project Ga0228633, IMG submission 182703) | Seawater microbial communities from Monterey Bay, California, United States - 41D | ecosystem: Environmental > Aquatic > Marine > Coastal | place: USA: California | collected 2016-11-13
TCATCATGTAAATTGATAATTTATTTTATGGGATTTGCACCTTAAGAAACTATGAAAATGATAGGACTTTAAGAATTGGATTAATTTTAAATTTCTTTGAGATCAGTAGGGTTTAATTATGTATTTCCAATGATTTTTTCTATATATATATCAATGGCATCTAAAATGTTATCTTAATTAAATATTCTAAATATAATTAATTATTAAAAAGGTGTTAATTCAAATTAAAGATTATTTAAAGATTCTTAATTTCCACTATTGATAAATTAATTCCACAAAGAAGGATTAAATTCAATGAATTATTTTAGTGATTTTAAACTAATATCTAAAAGTAAATAGTTATTGAATAAATTCCAACTATTATGATTAATATCTTATGGGCAATCTTGTATAAATTTGGTGTCTATAATAGTATTTCCTTAATAAAAGAAATTTATGTGATTATTGTCTAATTAATTTAAACCAACATCATACTCAAGTGAAATCAAGAATAAAAATATTCTTTTATGAATGTCTAATAAGCCAATCGATATTATATTTATAAAGTTTGTCTTCATATTTTATATTAAATCATTTAAGTTCAATTCTTAATCTTAATCTCTAGGAAAATTCTTTAATGTATTTTTAAACATTTTTATAAAAAATTCTAAAGACCATTAATACATGTGACTTAATTAAGATAATTTATATATTGCAAAAAATATATATGATGTTTTTTTTGCTACCAAACGATATATGTTTCTAGCCTCATTAATCTAAATTGCGTTTTATTGTCCATTTTGTATTCTATCATACAATTAATTTTAAATATTTGCAGAATTGTCCAATATTTAAATAAAATCTTCTTTTTCTAAAAAATGACCTTTCAAATGTTCCATTTATTTCAATATTTCATTCTCAATTCTTTTTTATTACATCTTATCTTAATTTATACTTATCATAGTATTTTTACGTTTTTACTCCAAATCATATTTTTCATTATATATTATTTCTTTTAATAAGTGTTCTTCTAATCCTTACTATGTGATTTCAAAATTAATAATATTCATCTATTAAAATTATTTATTATAATAAAATCACAAATTTTATAATAAATATTTAAATTATACCAAAGTATATCTATCTGGATTGAAATTAGGTTTTTCTTATCTATTTAAAAGAAACATTTTAAAATATTTATTGTATTAGACTTTTACATCACCAATATTGATAAATTATTGATTCTATTTTTTTGTAATATTTTAACTTAATATGTTTTTAAAAATAGGATCGCTTTAGTTATGAAAATTTTCTACTATTAAGGAAAATCCATATTATATGCAATTTTATATAGTTAATAATTATTTATTATCTAATTGATTTATAATTTATAAATTTTTACTGTGCATATTTTATAGCCAATGAAATGCTTAAATTTAAGGATCAATAATCAATGGCCATTTTTCAGTTTTATTAATAATAAATGCATTTTCTACAGATTAATTATCTATAGGTAATAAATTATTATGCCAATCTTATATTTCAATTTCATTTTAAAATGAATTTATTATATTAATATTATTTGTTATAGGAATATTATTTTTTATTATTTGGTATATATGATTTTTAAATTATAATCTATATTATTAATTATAAGGTCCAAAATAATTTATAAATGCAGAAATTAGCAATTAATTGCCTACTAACGATTTGATATTTTCATTTATTTAATCAAAATTATTTTGCCAGTTTTGAGTCTCATTTTATAATCTCTCAATGATTTTTTCAGCTCTTATTAAATATTATTTAGAATGATCTATTCTGTTTTTCAAAACTTATGTAATTTCTTCATTATTTTCTATTTACACTGATAATTAATCTATATTTTATCTAATTTCATTCAATGATTAGTCTTTCATTTATAAATTTTTATCTACTATCTATAGTTATTTTAAAGCTTCTTGTAATTTTATACTTTTTGGCTAAATTATTCTAGTTATCTTTTAATATTCATCAATAGATTATAGCCATACATATATTGTTGCAGCTGCTTAACTTTGTTTATTAATTTCTTACCAATTAAATTTATGAATTTTGAAATAATAATTTCTCAATTTTTCAAATCTACTGTCATCACAATTTTAAACATTATAATCAATCAATTTCTATATGAATTAAATATCTCCTAGTAAAAATCTTTTCGCAGTCTCCCAATTTTCTTCGAAACCAAATAAACAACAACAAGCTTTAAATAAAGTTACTACTAATCCTGGTGGATTTATATATGATTTTATAATTTTCAGTTAAGAATTATCAATATTCATAACAGATTCTTGTGCTTTCTTTAAAATTGGCAATGCATCATCGAAATCTTACTAACATTATATTTATAATTCTTAAACTTTCTTTTATTCCACCACAGCTTATTATTATTCTTATTATACATATTTTTCTGTATTTATAGATTCTAATTTTTATTAATTTAATTTTTCAATCAATAGTTTGTTATCAGTATTTTATTATTATAATTGTGGTTATAGTTCAATTATTTCTTTTTATAAATCATTTAATTATATTTTAGTATTTTTGATACCTTCGAATCCTTTTTCATATTTTTTTAAATTATTTTATAAGATTTTTAAAGTATCATGAGTAAATTATTTATATAATTTGATAAATGACATATAGTGTGAAGACAATATATAATTTTATCTTTTAAATTCTTTTTAATATAAATCATTTTATTCTATAAAATAATTATGAATTTCGAAAAATAGTTTGCATAATCTTGCTCTGTATTATTATAAATTTTGATTTTCTATTGTTTCTAACTCTTTAAATGATATTAAACTTAGTGATGATTGTTATAATTTATGAAAATATATAGTTGTACAATGTTTCAAAATATTAGGAAATTATCTTAATTTTATCCCTAAAGAGTCGCCTACTTGAGAGAATATTAATACAATATGTAAATTTTACTAAATTGCATTTTTAAAATTATTAATAATTTATTCTTTTGATAAATTGTCTAAATCATTTTTTTTCAACTCTTAATATATCTCATCTAAACTATTTTAACTTATCAATAAACTCAAATCACTTATATTTATCATATTATTCAAATCTTCAATCATATATTAATTTATTATATCTTCTTCATTTATTATAAAAACTGTCTTAATTTTTAAAAGCCCTGTTTATTTTATTATTTGTTTTATCTCATCTTTCCATTATAATTCATTATAATTTTTTGTTATTTATATCTAATATATTTTATATTATAATATAAATGCAGATATTCTTGTCAATTTATTTCTTCCACTATTACCCATACCTATGAAAAGACCATTTCCACTCTTATTACCTAATATTCTACATATTTAATTCAAAAAATCTATCGCATCTTCATAAAATATCAAACTTATTTAATTTTCATTTATCAAATTATAATTTTACTATGTTTAAATATAAAATTATAATAAATCTTGTCTACTTTCTATCATCTTATATTTCTTACTCTTAGTAACATAACTAGAAAATAATAATCCTTATATTTATTTTTTTTCGAATGAACATTTCAAATATTTATTCAACGATTAGCATAAAGTATTTTGAAAAAAATCCTTATCTAAATTATCAATCAGTCTATCGTAAAATACACGCTAAATTTCATGTGCAAATAACTAAATTAGATATTGAGTATCAGAAACTTATGATAAATCTGCCTTTTATATATAATAAATTTTACTTATAAAATTCCTTAGTATACTTTGGCTATATCATTAGAATTAAACGTATAATAAAATTTAATTGGAGTAGGAAATAGTTTTTTACTTAAAATCTTAAATATCTTAATAAATGTTTATGTAATGTATTTTCCTAATTTACTTTATTAATAAACCTATTTTTTATAAAAATCCATAATCTTTTAAAAAATTGTCTAAAATATTATTATATATAGATAAAATATTCTCAAAATTTTACTCTCTTAAAAATAATATATTAAATTGTCTTTGCAATCTTTAATCGATTTGACTATTTTTTTCTTTTGATGATGAATATGCACCCAAAAATATCGAATTTTACAAATATTAAAAATTTAAGCTTCTTATATTATAAAAACTTTTTATATAATTCATACCCTCCTTATGATATTATTTATCTCAACAATTCTAAAGTTGGCCTTGCTTTGAATTATTCTTAATTTGCCATACTCATATCATTTATAAATATCAACATTTTTCTATCATTATGAGGTCTTTAATATTAATTAATTAAATTTAATAAATAAATTTAATAAATTATAACTTTATTATATTATGTCCAATTTTTACAAATTTATCTCTATCCTTAAAATAATTAGTAAATGTTGATGTATTAGTTTGATTAGTGAAATTAATTTGAATTTAATTATATATATCTTTATCTAGTCCTATTAATAGATTTTGAATAATATGAGATTTTCCAGTGCCAGGCGCCCCCATTAATATGGTGTTAATATTATTTTTTATAAGTAATTTTATATTATATTATTACTATATAGTTTCTTTAGTATGTACATATAAAAATTGATTAGATTATAACTGAAATTTTGGTAAAAGTAATTTCCATTTTTTGAATTAAATAGTTTTAAAATCGATATAATAGTCAAATATTTTGGGTTTTAATTTTACAATTTTGAAATTTTTTTTGATAATTTGATATAATAATCTAATTAATATTTTAATTTATTTAAAATCTTACGAATTTTGAAAAATCTATCCAAATGACTATACAATACTATATATCATAATTAATTAAAAATAAGCAGATAAGTTATTTTTAATTAATTATTAGCTATCAATCAAATATTAAAGATTAACATAAAATATATTTAAACACGATTTTATTATTAAAACATCAGAAACATATATGAAGGAATTGAATTTTTGTTTTATTATTTATTAGTATTACTCAAAAAATTTATCAAATTGATTTATTATTTATTACAAATCTATCATTATATCATCTTTTTAAATTTCTACTTTTATCTTTTACAACAAATTATTTGTTAAAAATTTAAATCCTAATAAATCATTGTCTATATATATTATCCCACATCTAGATATTGTTGCTGGAGTTGAGTTTTATATTTCTTATGTCTCAAAAAATATCTTTATATCTGGTTATAACTTTATTCTTTAACCGTGTGATAAACATAAAAATTTATTATCATCTAAAACTGAATTCATATTCTCTATCCATAATGTATCTATAGGACTAATTATTAATAAATAATATCATTAGTAAATAAATAATATTATTAGTAACAAATAAATAATATCATTAATAAATATTATCATTAGTAACAAATAAATAACATTATTAATATATAATAAATAATATTATTAGTTTATAATAAGTAATATTATTAGTAAATAATATCATTAGTAAATAAATAATAAAATTTACCCATCAAATATAATCCATGATTTTTAGTTTTATATATGTAATTGTTCTTATATGAAATTGCTAAATATGCCTGGAATCCATTCATCAGTAAGATTATTAACATATCCGAATAAATTTTTAAAAGGCTATGATTTAGGATTAATTTAAGTTAGACAAGTATTTTAATATTTTTTAAATTATTGATCATTATTACTTAATTAATTTAATACATGAATTAATGAATTTACAATAAAAGATTTTCCCACAAAAGTATCCCCTATTATTATTATTCCATGTCTTTATTCTAAAGTATCATATAATTGTAGTATCTTTTTTAATTAATTCTAAATTTTAGAATAATTATTATCTACCATATATTATTCAATAGAAACATCTAAAATAGAAATATCTTAATTTTTCATAATTTAATCAGGAAATTAATCTTATAGAATCTATTTAAATTATTTCAAATCTTTAGACAATAATTTTGGAATATTAGATCTCTTTAAAGCTTATAAAATTATCAAATGGTCTGAAATATTTTATTATTCTCTTCTCTATATGCCTTTATAAATTATTATGTTAAATATATTTTATATTTTATAATATTTTATAAATCACTATATATTTCATATTACATTATACAAATTTCTAAAATACCTGCATAAGTTAAAACACTTTTTATGTTTCTTAAGCCAAAATCATAATGTAGTTATTTATTTAATAATTGATTGCACAATTAAAATACTTAAATAGTTTTAACAGCAAGTTATTTAGCATCACTGAAGCCATCAGATATGAGTATAATTTCAACAATGCATTAAAGATCGGGAGTAATCATAGAAATAGGTCTAAATAAAGTATTCAAATTATCAGGCAATTGTGTTCTTCCTAAATGATTAGGATTAAGAGTGATAAACACACCATATTTATCATTAATTTCGATATTTTATCCTTCAAAATTCATGAAAATGCATTATTTTTTAAGATTTTCTGAGATATTATGTATATACTAATTAAATCAAATTTTATACTTAAGCAATCAAACTTAAAACATCTATTTTTATTCTATTTATTTCATCAAAACATGACCAGGCACCACACTATACTAATCCTTTAAATAACTTTGTCATTATCATTATGTCTAAATCCTCAGAACAGTTAAATACTATACATAAAATTCCTAATCCTTTACTTATTTCTTTTATTGTTTCCGTTTTTCCTGTACCTGCTGGACCTATTGCACTTCCTCCATAAAAATACTATAATGCTCGGCTCATTGTAAGTTAACATTAATTTGTTAATTTTGTTAATACTAATCGAGCATTATTACCTTGATACTCGTAACTATATGTAAATATACTTGTTAATTAAACTATCTATGCATCTTTTTAATAATTTAAGGTATCATTTAATAAGTGTTAAAATTTATAATGTTATATAATTTATAGAACTTTTATTATATAATTTTTATAATAATATAACTTTTAATATATAATGTAATGATTACTTTAATCACGGAAATAGTATCTAAATTATTTTTGCCAGTTGAAATTTTCAATTTAATTGACATTATCATCAATCATTTAATCAATCACATCTCTCAAATGAACATCTGTTATTATTAAATTACACATTAATATTCTTTATAATAAGTTTAATTAAGTTCTAACTATTTAAACTAATTGATTAAGAATTTCATATTATTCAACCTGTAATTTTTTTATTTATTATTATTAATCTATTGAGTAAAATGTTTATGTTATTCTTTCTTACCATTTTATATTTTCCACTAGTAATATTATTTAAGATGGATAATTCTAAAATATCCATTATTTTCTTTATTCTATATCATAAGATTTATAACACTAGATTAGATTATGCTTAAGTGATTTTTACATCTAATTCTAAATTTATAATAACCAGTTTTCTACCTAATTTAATATTATAAATTATAATAAACTTTAATAAATTACAAAAAATTACAATAAACTTTTATAAATTTTAATGAATTATAATATACATTATCTTAAACTTTAATTGTTATAGTTTCTATGAATTAAACTTATTCTGGCATTTATTCAGGATCAAGGCTTATCATGCTTACAATTTCAAACTAATATTAATTTTCAATTAATTAAACTTTATTAATATTATCAAAAAATTATTTAAGAAATTCTTATATTATGTTAGGAGTTCTGCTTGAACTCAGTATTAAAACAACTTCTTCATTAGTAATAAAATAAAATCTTGGAAATACAATTTTTTTAGTTTCTAAATATTATTCTAAACTCTTAAGTACTTCATTTAATAGTTTTTTGAATTTCTAAAATTATCCTAATTAATCAACATTTATACAAAGTTTATAAACTAATGGATTTTACTAAATTTTTTACATAAGTTCTTTTTGAAATTTATCAACGATATAAAATTTGCTGGTTTCTTAAGGAAGTTGTTTTTAAATATCTTAAGAATTAAAAATTCCTTCAAGATGAATCCATTTTTTTTGAACATTTAAACACTCTTTAATAGAATTTTGAAATAAAAGTAGATTAATTTACCATTAATCTAAAGATTATTTTACAAATTGAGATTATTTACTAGCTTAAACACCTAAAATTAATAAAATAACCTTATATTATAACTAAATGATCATCTATTGTACTAAATATTTCTTCTATATCTGTAATTTTCAATCTATCTGATTATTCGTTTAAATTTTTATATTTAAATGTCAATTATTTCCATTTTTAATCTATTTTCTCTAATTAATCTTGAATACTTGCTTAACTTTTTGCATTATTCAATATCTCTTATAATTTATCTTTATATTAAAACACATTTTCATTTAACATTTCTTATAATTTCATATTACTTATATCATCTACTTATAATATCTAACTTATCTATTATAAATGTCTTTATTATAAATCTTAATTTCCTAATATATTTATTATCGGCATATAAATTTAAAAATCATTAATATCTTTTAGAAATAAATCTACAATTGATGTTTATTGATAATCTTAATATTTTATTTTTTATTAAGTTGCCATCTATTTAAAATTCTTCACTTCTTAATCGATTTCAATCGTATTAATATCACTAAATTTTTACTAAAACCATAATTTTTATTTTTCATGAAATTAATCAATTGATTTAAATATTTGTTTTTAAGTTTTATAACTATTTTCTAATGCGTCAATATTAATTTAAGGTATATCTTGTTTATAAATTTATTAATAATTTAACAGTGATTTTTATTTCTTTTTGAAATGTTGTATGCTTTTTTTACATTTTTTAAAACTCTATTTAATATTATTTTATTATTTTAATGCATCCAAACTATTATTGTAATTCAAATCTAATTTATCAAAAATTTATTATAAATCTTATTCTTAATGATTTACTTCTTGTTATAAATCATTTAACTCTTATTTATATCTATTATCATAATCTTATTTATTTTCATTTATAAATTTTTAGCTTAAATCTATATTTAATTATAAATCATAGTTATTTTAAGAAATTTAATCTAAAAAATAATTTTCATTTTTTATTATCATATTAACATCTATTGATTTTAATTTTTATAATACATTTTCTAATTTTTTCTTTTATTCTTCAAATAGTATTAATTTTTAATAAGCTTATTATATGAAATTAGAATATTAAGAAAATTCTATCAAATCATTAGGTTTTATCATTATTTTTTTTAAAATTATATTTTAACTCTTATATTAATCTTATATGTCTTATTTCAATTAATTATATAATTCATTTTTATAGATATTTTAATCTTATTTAATTTTATTTATTAAATTCCCCAAAAGTTATTTCACTATAATTTAAAATATCCCAACTTTTTAATCTTTAAAAGAATTATCAATTATTTACAAATTTTACTAAAATATTACTAATTATTATGTCTTATTTATTACTTCATAATTTTACATTTATAATAATATATTTTTGATTTATGTGAAATTATCATTAATATATTAAAATGATTTTATATAATCTTATTTTATTATAATATTTAATTCTTAATCTTTTTAATCTTTTTTTATTATTTTTTATATATCAATACTTTAAAATTATGAACATAATTTAAATTAATAGTAATTAATTTCATCTGATTTTGACATTAAATTATTTAAATCTTAAAAATTATTACTAATTATATCTATTAAACTATTTTAAACAGGATCAAAATAGAACTCATCATCTTTAAATTAAAGATTTATCTTGAAAAAACCAAATACTTACTATTTATTAATTATTAAATCATATATAAACTATCTATTAAATACATTTGCCTATTTATTAATATATTTATACTATCAACTTTTTTTATATCATTATATAATTTAATAATCTTAAAAAAATCTAAAATTTTTTCATATCTCTATCAATTTACCATTAACTCTTTTTCTTTTATTTATATTATTATAAATGCTAACTTATTGACTATTTTTACTATTTATTCTTTAAAATTTAACATTCTATTTCCAAAGTTTACTTATTTTTCAAAATTTACTTTTTAATAATATATATTGATTTATATTAATATTTATATAATTTAATTTACTTATTCCACTTATCTTATATTTTTTACTATTTATGCTACGATTTTGTTTTAATAGGAAATAAGATTTTAATTCGAGTCTTTCATTACTAATTGATATTAATCTAAATCAAATTAGTTTTCTTAGTTTTAGAATTATTATTGAAATATATCATTATTCTATATTTAAAAGGTTTAATTTTAAATATCTAAAAAAGGATTCATATAAATTTTATTAGTTAATAAAGAATTTCTTTCCTAAATAATAAAGATAGATACTAATTTTTATCTAATTCTATTAAATCTTGATTATTGAAATATAGCAAGCCATTATAAAAAAGTTTTATCTGAAAAATATAATATATATATTATACAAATATATAAAAATTACTTATCAAATATTATTAGAAAAATTAAATTTTTGAAATTAAGTTATATAAAGAAGATTATTTCAACCAAATAGCATGGTTTATAACTTAATTATTTTAATCTTGATATTCATCTCTCTTTATATGTTATAATAATATACAATTTATTTCTTTTAATGAAATATTCCACTAATTGTTATTTAATAATATTCTTTATAATTGTGCTTTTTATCTAATTAAATTATCTTCAAATCATATGGGCTATTGCTGTCTTAGTCTTATACTGCGATGAAAAATTAAGCTGAATTTAAATGCCCTTTTTATTTATTAAATACCAAATTATCCAATAAATTATATCGCTTAATAACCTGTTTTTATTTATTTTATTATTTTTTAGACTAATTTATCTTTTTTTTATTCGAATGTTTTATTTTATTGTTAATCAGATTTCAATAAACATTAATATTTCTTTTAATTAATATTTATACATCACATAAATTCTTAAATATTGCATCAGAATGTTATTATTAAAATTCATATTATTCCTATTTTTAATTATCTTCGAGTTAATCTATTTTATTATTTATTATTTTTAATATTTATTATTAATTATTAATAATTAAAATATATACTAATTTCTAAAAAACTAGAAGAATTTTATCTTAATTTTTTAGGGCTGGTATGTCTAATTTTGATTTTATTCAAAATTAGATTATTTTTATAATCTTAAAATAAATCAATATTTGATTAATCATCAATAGAACTGTCCATTTATTAAGAATTATTTTGAATATTTTTGAAAATAAAGTCTTTTTTAATTAATTTTTCATTATTAGATATAATTTAATCACAAAATCTAACTTCCTTATTTTTATTTAAACTTTAATCTAAAAAAGTATTTTTTTGTAATAAATCTCCTCCTTTAATATAACTTTAATTTGATTCTTGTAAACTATCATTTATTTATTAGCTATCTTTTATGATAGCAGAACAATTGATTTAATTTTATAATAATTGATTATTTTATTGAAATAATTAATCATCTAATAAACTTTATTGTTAAGAAACTGTAATTTTTTATTTTCTATATTTTCTCCTTAATATATCACTATCATCTTATTATTTATTATTTATATTAGATAAATCTAAATAATTTGAATATTTATTATTATTTTTAAATGATTTATCTAATGAAAAAATATCATTTAATTTGCTTTTTTATGAATCTATTGATTTTTTTCTTTATAAATCTAAAGAGTTTTGTAAATCTGTTTAATTTTTTAAGTGTAAATCTACTAAATTATAGTTTTTTTATTAATCTATTAAAAATAGAAAATTTACATTTTATTAAATTTTGATCTATTTTTTAATCATAAATATTTTGAAAATTTGGTAAAATGAATTAGCTTTTTTAATCAGATAGTATTTAATCGTTAGTTTTTAGATTATTTTTTATTAAAGATTAGTTTATTTTATCAAGTTACATTTTTTGATGATTTTTTTTAATTAAGATTTTACTTTAATTTATATCAGATATTGAATTTATAATACTTTCTTAATTTGATTAATTATTAGAATAAGCATTAGATTTAAATAGTGAGTAATTATTAGATTTAAATAGTGATTAATTATTTGATTGAATATTGGAATTTGATTGATTATTGGATTAATCATAATATTTAAGTAGAGAGTAATTTTATTATTTTTTATTAGATAGTATTGAAAAATTATTATTATATGATTTTTCTTATGATCTATTAATAAAACTTGCATCAAGACTTAAAGGTAAAAATAATTCATGATTATTTTCTCTAATAAAAACTAATAATTTATGAATAAATTACTAGATGAAAAATTATTCTTTTTTTTTTAATTATTTCTTAAATACAATAATTCTTTTAAAGATTTATTTTTGTCTGTTTTTCTATTCATTTTTATAATTTAATATAAAATGTTTAAAATAATTAATCTAATTTTTAAAAATTGTTAAATATTATCAAAAATCAAATATCAATTTTAGAGTGAAACCTCCTCAAGTTCATCTTCTTATTAACAAAGAATAAATTTAAAATTCATACTAGTTTTTTTATTTCATATTAAATTTAAATAAAAAACTAACCAAAATTATTTTTAATTCTATCATTGCTAGATTCTAATATCAAATTATAACATTTTTAAAAATTTTTAAAATTAAACATTTTTGCCATAAGTTATCTTATTTGTGCTACTTAATTTCCTTCTAAAAATATTAATCCTTTCTAAAACATAAGTATTTTTTAATTACAAAAAAGTATCATGTTAGAAAAAAACATTATATTTACTGAATAATTTCTAATTCTATAAAATAGTTTTTAGCCAATTTTGGATCAGTAATAATTAGATAAGGCTTATGTAAAATATTTAATATGATTAATCTTGTTTCAGGATTTTTTTATATTAAACCTGTCATCCATTAAAAAGCATGACCATTTTTTTAAAACTTTTTTTCATATATTTATTAATATTTTATATTTGCTTGAGCTTAATTTTAAAATCTTAGAGAATCTATAGCCATTATATTTCTTATTCTTAAATGTGGTTTTAATTAAAATTTAGATGCCAAAAATATTGAGATTCGCAAAAATATTCAATTAATCTGATTTAACATTTCATTTAAGGGAATATTTTAAAATTTATATAAAATACAGTATTATAATTTATTAAAAAAAAAGACTAAATTAATAATCACTATTGTCAATAAAAAAATAAAAAATGTAAATTGATGTAAACATGAAATAAGTTCTAAAAAATTTGTAGATATTTTTAAATAATAATCATATATAAATTATAAGATAATATAAATATTTAATAATTTCATTTTTATTATTGTTAAATTTTCTAGTAATTTTAAAATAAAAAGTTTAAAGATTCTAGTATCTAATCTTTTTGATTGAAGTTTTTCGCCATTAAATCAAAAGACCTTTTTGTAATCACAATCGAAAATGACAAATCTTATTCATCTTGTGTTTTTGCATGAAATCTTTTGTAATTTGGTGTTACTCTTCCATCAGTTATTTCAATTATAGTTTTCCACTGTTATTATTAAAATATTACTTAAAATGTTTTATCGGCCTTTTTATGATCCTTATCTTCATCACAATAATAAAATTCCTCTAAATCTGGCTCAAAATAAAATGTTCTTTTATTCCCACTTGTAAACTTTGATAATCCAAATTTTGTTAGAGTAAATCCGTTTGTCAAAAATTTTACTACTCTTTTTAACTGTTATTAGAATTATTTCTCTTAATCTTTTATTTTTGAAACTGTTTGATTTTTTTATTATTATTTTTCCTAATTTAATTTTTCCTACATTAATTTTTCCTAATTTAATTTTTCTTATAATAAGCGCTGTTTTTCTTATTCTTATAATTATTTTTCAGTATTTTATTTTTTTAATAATTCATCATTCTTTTATTTTTCTTTATTTTTTAAATCTTATTGATATTATAATTCTTTTTCTCTATTTTTATGTTTTTCATCATCCATTAAAGCTTTAGTTACCTTATTTATAAACATTTTTACCATAACTTTTTTATAAGTGTCTTATAGTATAACATGAACTCTGACATGTCTTTTTTCTTCTTCTCTTAATTCGTTACCAGAGTATTAGGTAGTTTAACTTTATCCCATAATATCAGGATTTTAAATTATCCAAGATTATAAATCTTGATTAAGGATTTATAAATATAAGTTGATTTCATCAAATTTATAATATTTATATATAAAACTTGATTTATTATTGAAATAATCAAATAAACCTATTTGATCATGTTATTTTGATGTAAAAATTACAAAATAATCTTATTTTTCATCTTTTTATTAATAATAAACAATCAATCCATATAATGGACTCAAATGATCAATTTATCTGTAAATTAAATTTATAATTACAGAACATTTAATTAAATCACGTTTTAATTAAATAACTCATACGAACTATCTTCATTCCATATCAAAATTGTTTATTCATCTTTAAAAGACCAATTACAGTAATAGTTTTACAATATTAAATTTTATGGATAATCTTTTTCTATATAGTCTACTAAATTTTATAATTTTAATTTTCTGAAATAAACTTTATCTTTTTATAAGTATATCTATTTGTTTGTGATTTATTAATACTCATTTTGATAAAATCTTAATTTTTATTTAAAATCAGTAAGAATATCATTTTTATCAAAATTATTTGTATTCAATTTTTAGAATTAATACTAACTATACATCATTTATTAATCTAATTTATTATTTTATGACTCTTATTAATTTTATTGGTACTTTTATTGATAGTTTTAACTATTTTATATTTAATTTTAATGCATTATATTTTCATTAAATTTCATGGGTGATTTATTATATTTATTTTCATATTATGGGTAATTAGATCGTTATGGTAAATAAGAATTCATTTAAGACATATAGTTATAATATTATAAAAGATATAAATTATAAAAATATAAAGAAATTTATTAAAAATTTATTAAAAAACTAGCTTATATCAGTCTTTTTAATAAAAAAATAATTATGAGTAATAATCAATGTTTCGATAAAAGTCATAAGAAATAATACAAAAATTTAGGTAGATGGACTTATTAAGAAAATATTTAATTCGTAACAGGTAATAATATATCGAAATTTAGCATTTAATATTTATGGTAAAAATTGGAAGCGAATTCAATCAATCATAAAAACAAGATCTTCCTAATAAATAAGAAGTCACGCTTAAAAATTCATAAGAAAATAAAAAAAATTAAATTTTTTATAAAATCAAAAAAATTCTTATTTTATAAATATAATGTATATAAAATTTTAATTCAGTAAAAAATTTGATTAATTATAGAATATATAATTATCAGATCTAGTCATGATGAATTAATAAAGAAAATAATTTCCTTTTTAATCGAGAAAAAATTCATTTAATTTATGTAATGAAAATAATGATTATAAACTTAATAATCTAAGAAAAAATTCATTTAATTTATGTAATGATGATTATAAAATTATTAATCTTAGAAAAGATAGCAATGTTAAAAATTGAAAAATGCTTTTTTTATATTTTATAGATAATTTTATAATTCATCAGTTAAAATATATACACTGTATAATTTAAATTTTAATTTAAAAACATTATTTTTAATGTGTGTACAAATATTGATAAATTTCATGATTACTCATAAAAATATTGTAATCTCAATAAAATTTATATATTAAATATAGTAAATTAATTCTTATTTTATAATATTATTATAATTAATTATTTTTGTATAATCTACGTTCACACCCCTCTTAGTAATATCCCCTTTATAAAAATTTTACTTATTATAGTTTTAGTTTGCAAGCTATTTTATTAAAATTTATTACATTTTTAATTTGCATGCTGATGTAATTTTATATGTTTAAAAAATAGAGAATATCTAAATTTTTTTTAAAGTATATCAATAATAAAATGAAATTGGTTTACAAAGTATATGATTTTAAAAAATATATTTAAGATTAAATAAATATAATTTTTCATTTATCACTATTATCACTATTATCACTATTATCGCTATTATCGCTATTATTTTTTTTATCAATCTTATTATTTTGATTTTTTTCATCTTTTTGCATTTATTCATACCATTTTAGTAATTTAGATTTTTATCCTGTGGAAAAAACATTAAATGGCATAGCAAGTGCGTCTTCTAATAGACAATAAGTCATATCTTAAATGTCTTATTAATTTTTAGCTCCAGAAACATATGACTTTCAATTATTACAAATACTTCTATGGAAGTAAATAATTTCATTTTCTCATTTTCTTTAAATTTATAATCTTAATTTTTATATAAAAATGATTTCAGTTTAATTATATCTTATTTTTTTAATTTTTTACTATCTGTGTAAAATTTTTCACAACGTTATTCCATTTAATAAAATTTAATAAATATATTTTTAAATTATTATTCATGAATTAATGATATAATAATTAATGATTATATGAAATGGAAAGTAAATAAGGAATGTTTTATTAAATTGATTTTTTATCACAATAGATTTATTTCTGGTTTCAAATCAATAAGATATATCCTCTCTATTAGAATTAATATTATTAAAATTATTATTTAATGAAAATAGATTTAAACTTTTTATAAAAATATAAATTCTTATTTTTTACAATTTCAAATTAATAAGTTATTTATAAATGATAGTTTTAAATATAGTTGGAGTGAATAAAGATTTTCAATATTTGCTTTAAGAATATTAAATTAATATAATAGTCTTGATAAATGATAAAATTTATAAAGAAAAAGATCTTGATGATATAATTAATAATAATAATTTTAGTATTATATTGCATAAAAGTGATACAATAAAAATATAATTCAAAAGTGATAATTTAAAATTTAAGAATTTAATATTAAATATGCAAAATATTCAAAAAGATTTAGTTGATAAAAAATTAATTGATCTTTGGGTTAATGTGTAAATATCTAAATTTATTAACAAAAAAGTAAAATTTTGTATATTTAGTTTTTATTGAATATATAAATTGAAAATTTAAAAAATGTAAACAAATCATAGGATGATGAAGATGAAATAAAATATCTGAAATTATAAAATAAATTAAAAAAAAGCGCAAATAAATCTCCTTCATAAGATATCAAATAAGAATAGTATGTAGAAACAAATAAATCATAAAGTTTTCATGAAAAATTAAAATAATAAAATAGCATGAATTAAAATATAAAAACAATGGAAATTGTAAATTTAAAACTAGAAAATGATTTGAATACTATAAAAGAAAAATTAAAATAAATACCATAATTATTTTAAAATTAAACTTAAGATTTTCCAATAATTGATTACGAATCTTAGTAAGGATTTAAAGCTAATTATTATATAGATAAATTTATCAATCAGCTAAAAAGACATAATTTTGCAGATGAAAAATGCTTTGAAAAATAGCAATAAAAATAAAAATTATATAACAAAGTTACATAATTCGATTTAGATTAAGAAATTATCAAATAATCATAAAATATTTCTTAGAATAGTCCTTTTAAATATGATAAATAATAGAATGATGAATATATAAGAGTTCTTAAAAATAATTAATCACCAACAAAAAAGACTCGTTAAAGATAAAATTAGTTTTAATAATGATTTAATAATTGATTTTATTTTTAAAACATTTATTATCTGATTTTTTTTTTAAAATTTGTGAATTTATATAAATAATTTATGAATTTCTTTTTAAAAATTTATTTAAAATGAGAATATTAATATGATTTGTTTATTTATATTTATTTCTAATGATAGAGCGTTTGATCTA
>Ga0228633_1000171_pt1 | contig 17353 bp, 8 predicted proteins | sample 41DmetaG_FD_182703 | JGI IMG/M metagenome (GOLD analysis project Ga0228633, IMG submission 182703) | Seawater microbial communities from Monterey Bay, California, United States - 41D | ecosystem: Environmental > Aquatic > Marine > Coastal | place: USA: California | collected 2016-11-13
CCCAACTCTTAATTTAAAAATAAATTAAAAAATTGTTTTATTATTAAAATTATTTATATTATATTATTAATTTTATTTATAGTTTATACATTTGACTAATTAGATGTTTAATATATATTATTTTATAATATTTCCTAAAAATGCAATATTTCTAAAAACTAAATTCATAAAAAGTATTTTTTTAATTAATTTTAGAAATTTGAGAAAGAGTTTACTGACATTTAAAAATTGGGTAAAGGTGGATTTTCTAAAGTTTTTTAAGTAATATTATTTTTATTTTATATAGGCAACTTATAAATTGGATTAATAAAAATATGCTATAAAAGTAATAGAAATACATAATAGAAAGAAACATTAAGATTTAGAAGAGAGAATTTCAAAAATGTTAAGAGAAGTGAGAATTCTTGCAAAAGCAAATAATGCAAATGTTTTAAGATATTATAATTCTTGGTTATAAATAGATATGAAATAAAATAAATAAGATAAAAATGATAGTAGTTATAAATAAAGATCATAATAATAGATAAATTTAGCTCATAAAAAAGTTGAGGATGATTATGATTTTGAATTGATTATCATTGACGATTAAGATTAAGACATCTATTTAAATAGTCCAAAATCATAAAATCATAAAAAATCATTGGAAAAAATTCCTATATAATAAAAACATAAATTGTCAATGGATTTAGAGCAAAAGCCAATTATGTAGTAAAATTAAGATTTTGAGATATAAAATATATAAAAACTAAGTTTATATATTTGTACTGAAATTTGCCAATAAACTTTATATTAATATATTGAAGAAAGAAATTAGAAAAATTACTAAACTAATGAACATGTAAAGGATGCTTTTATTATTATAGAATAAATCATAAATGGGATATAGTATATACATTAAGAATTATAAACTGTTCATAGAGATATAAAACCGTCAAATATTTTCATTTTTGAAAATTTATAAATCAAAATAGGTGATTTGGGCTTAATAAAACCTATGTTAGAAAATTTATAGGACAATTCTAACGAAGATTCAAATGATATTTCAAATAATAATATTCCACGTCGGAAATTATCAAATGAAAGCATTTTTTCGTAATAATATAGCAATTCAAATTCAGGATCGTGTGGCACGTATAATTATGCTTCTCCTGAATAATTATCTGAAAATAAAGAAAAATTAATAGATTACAAATCTGATATATATTCTTTGGCTATAATTATTTTTTAATTATTTTACATAATGGTGACATATATGGAAATAAATATAAATTTAGAATAAACAAAAGATGGAATATTTCCATAAGAATTTCAATAGAAATATCCACTTATATATATTTTAGTAAAGAAAATGGTAAATCAAAATTCAAATGATAGACCATCTTTATAAGTAATAAATTTATAATAAAAGGAAGTAAAAATAGAATTAGAGAAAATTAAATTAAATATGAACAATTCTATAAGAAATTCTTAAAAAATTATTATAAAATTTGAAAATGATGAAAATTTACATGAAAGGTACATAAATTATAAATATAGATATTATTCTATTTAAAAGAGATTTTTATACATATTTGAAAATCAAAATCAATAAAAAGCTAATTTAGCAATGGATTTAAGTCAGAGTTTAATAATACTTAAAGAAGATAAAATTATTTTATAAAACCTTATTCTTTTAGATTGTGAAATTATGACATAAAATTCTAATGATCTTTAAATTCTCCATGAGAATCTTATTTAAGTTACTAATTATTGAAAAATATTATATTATTACATGTTATTTTATAAAATTTATTTTTAAAATTTTCAACTTTTTTAATAAATTATAATAAAAATACCTTTTGAAATGTAATTTTTTAAAAATTTAACGGAAGAGTTGAAAATTTTATAAAAAAAGATTTTATAAAAAATCTAACTTTTATTGTAAATAACATAATAAATAATTATTATAATAATCATTTTTAGGCATTTTCATAATAACCAAATTCACTCGGTAGTCTATAATTACCAACACCTGGTACTTTAACTAAAAATGAAAAAAAAAATTACTTCTTTATTAAAGAGCTTCCATGATACCATGTCTTTTATCATGTCCAAAAGATCTACACATAGAATTAGTTAATTTACTAACCCCATATTTTCCATCTTTATTCATATAAAACATTTACTAACTATAATTTCCAGGACCTGGTACTTTATTATCTTATTATATTAGATAAATACCTGATACATCTAAAAATCTTTATGATTAAGCTGGATTTATATTACAAGCACCTGAACTTTTATATTTTGATACAAATAAATTCCCTTTTTATCGAATTGTCTCATATTTCTCATATTAACCTGGACCTGGATTTATTTTAGCTGATGTATATTCAGCTTTAATATTTATTTTTATTACATGGATTTAATGTTTTTTATCTCATTGTATACTTTATATCACTTAATTATGATGCTTTATTATATGTTCCTGGTCTATTTTATAATTTATACATTACCCAGGAACTGCTTATAAATGTTCTTTAAAAATTCCAGATCCTTTCATTTTTTATCTAGATTCACCAAATGACCAACCTGAATTTTTTTCTTTTTAAACTTCTAATTCTGCTTTAATTAGATATCCATTTGGTGCCGGTGTTTTAGTTCTTTTAATCGTAAAATCTGATTTAGTACCGTATCCCATTGCAGCCTATCTACTACTTAACGTTGATTTTTTTTCGTAAAATGCATCACATAGTGTTTTATTTTTATCAATAAACCTCTTAGATTTAGGAAATGAATATAAACTTTTAGATTTAGAGTTATTCAGTTAGGAATTACAAATTTAGGCTGATGTAGATACAGTTATACTCATATTTTTATAGTTAAATTATAAAAATAATAAAATATAAAAGAACAGTTTATAAATTTTGATTATTTAATACTTTAATTTTATAAAATTTAATTTAAAAATATTATAAAATATGAATTTTAAATTTTTATAATTATTTTAAATTTGAATTAAATATTAAATCAATATGAATCTGGAGCAATAATATCATCAATTTTAAGAATCATTTTAACAACTTAAGTAGCTAATTATAATTATTATCTTTTAGATAAGTAACTTTCATAAACTTTGCTTAATTTCATATCATTGCAATCCTATTTAAAAATTATAATTTATTATATAAATAATCTTAAAAACTTACTTCAATCATACAATCGATTCCAATTCTTGGATTATTTTCACCAATTTATAATGCTTTGGCGTCGGCTACTGCTGAAATTGGATTTAATCCTGAATTTTCTGCTAAAATTGTTGGGATTTATTCTAATGCATCTGCATATGCTCTAACTGCATATTATTCAATGCTATCTATTTTGTTACTTTCCTCCTATAGATATAATGAACATGCTAATTCAGAACTACCTCCTCCATATACAACTCTATTGCATTTTATTAAATTTCTAACACTACATAAAGCATCATGAATTGATCTTTAAGCTTCAGCTACAATCATAGAGCTACCACCTCTTACAAAAATAGTCACAGCTTTTGCTTTACTACATTCTTCTATAATTATCATCTTTTCATCAGTTGTTCCAAAATGAACTTCTTTTATCATACCTGCTTTTCCAAGTTTTTAAGGAACAATTTCTTAAAATCTAGGGATAATTCTAGCTCCAGTTGCCATAGCTACTAATTCTATATCAACTCCACCAACCCATCTTACAGCTGGTAGATTATTTTATAAAAGTAAATGATTAGCTTCATCATCGAATCCCCATTAACATAATGCAATAGAAGCACCACTATCTTTTACTTTTTTAACCATATCAGTAAAATAATTTTATTCTTATTCTTATAATTTTTTATAATCTTCAGCTGATGTAATATTTAAATTATGTTTAGTTTTTGGTTTGGGTGGTTCAAATGGGCAAGTCAAAATACAAATCTTAGCATCTTTAATCTCTTTTGCCATTTAAGGGTGAGACATGTCTTTATCAAGTAATATACCATTAATCATACATGTATCATTCAAAGATCCTAAATTATATATTATAAATTAAGATTCTTATATAACAAAATACTATTTATCAAAAATTTTTAAATAAAATCTATTAAATTTTTGTATATTATTAAAAATGATTGTTTAACTTAAAATATTTTTACCAAAATTATTGTAAATTCTAAAAATAAATATTAATATGCATCTTATAATTACCTCCGGTTTTTCCATTAATTTTGATTAATTCAAAATTAACATCTTTTCTTTCAAGATCGGCAACAGCAAGAATAGCATTTTTTGTGATTTCAGCTAATTTTCTTTTAAAATTGCTGACAACTTTAGATCCTAAACTGGTCATGGCAGCGGCTACTAAGAATTCATTATCATTTTCAGTGATATTAACTTCTTCTGCGATTTCATCTAATCTTTTACAAGCAAGATCACAAGCTTAATCAAAACCATCAGATATTTTAAGAGGATGTAATCCCTTATCAAGTAAAAATTAAGCTTATTCTAAAATAGCCTATATTATATAATAGTACTCCTGCTAATACAACAACACCTGTTGTTCCATCACCAATTTCATTATCTTATGATTTAGATAGCTCTACTAATAGTTTAGCTGTTGGGTGTTCTACCTATTTTTTCATTTAATATTACTTCCATTTTTTCAACTATAGTAGCTCCGTCATTTGTTACTACTATTTCACCATCTGGTGATTACATCATCTTATCCATTCCTTTTGGACCCATAGATGATTTCAATGTATTTGAAATAGTACGTGCTGCCATAATATTGATTTTTAATGCATCTACTCCTTTTATTCTTTTTTTTGCATCTTATTCTTTTATGATTATAAATGGTCGCCCAAACTCATCAAAAGCTAAACTCATATCTTAATATATATTTATATTTAAATATTTAAATTTGATTTAGCAAGAATTATAATTTTATAAAAAAATTAAGGTGTAAATATAAATATTTTTTGTAAAAAAATATATTATAGATTTAAATACTATTTATCAATTTTATAATATTAGAAAAATTAATAGTATATTATATAAAAAAAAAGATTTGTGAAAGTGAGAGGTTCGAAACTGCAATTTTTTGAATAAAATAATGAAAATTTAAAAATGTCTAAAATTTGCTTAAAAATAATAATTTTTATAACATAGCATTTTAAAAATTGATAAATGATTGAAAGATTATCTTTTAAACTGGATTAATATATCATAAATTTTGAGTACTTTTTCATAAATTAGTGAAATTTTTTTTGAAAATTATAATATATGATTCTAAAGTTCCAATGTTTATCTTATTACTAGCTTTGAGTTTTTTTTTCTGTATTTCATCTATGTGATATAATTAATTTACTCTTATCCTTTTCAAACATTCAATCTCCCAATTACTTCATTACTCACCATTAAAAAGCTCATATCAATATTATCTGCACTTTTAACACTCATTTCTATAAATTAGATTTTAAGTGTATCTGCTTGTTCTTATCCTTTATATTGACTAACTTATCTATTATATGGTAAATCAGACTTATTTACAACTTTTTTTTAGAATATATTTAATTTTAGAATATTTTTTATTAAAGTTTATTTATTTAAAATATAGTAATATTTTTTATATATTAAAATTATTGAAAATTATTTCATTAAAAATATAATTTACGTAATACTTTTATAACATTTTCGTAAGCATATTTATAAATTTCTTGCATCCACATTTTGACGGCTTTAAATCTTTTTCTATCAGTAACATTATATGCAATCATGATTCTATGATACCTTTATAATAATTGCTTGTGATATTTTTAAATCTATCTTTTCCAGCAGAATCCCAATTAAAAAATAAACAATTTAAAGTTTGATTTAAGTATTGTATAAATTTAAAGGTTTTATTTTAAAATCAACGCCTATTGTGCAAACAAAATTATTATCAAAACTATTTTCATTTTAAATTATATTATTTTTACTGAATATCTCATCAACATATATAATTTACCCATTCCTTAAATACCATATATTAAAAGCTTCAAATGATAATCACTTTTTATTATTTATATTTTTACTATTCTTGGTTATTTTAACTCATTTTTTTAATTTATATAATTAAAAAAAAACATGTTGTCAAGCACCAACCATTGATTTTATAAATAAAAATAAGCGTTTATAATTTGTTATTTCAAATATTTATATAAAATATATATAATTCTATAAAAAATTAATTTATGAAAATGATATATTATTAATAATTAAATCAATTTTTATTTTCAAACATAGAAAATAGTATAAAAGCCTTATATAAATATTTGATACTTCAGAAATAAGCATTTAAATATCATATTAAGTCCATTACTCAGTTGGTAATTTTTATAAATATTGAATGATTTCATTAAAATTCATCTATTTGATTTTATATCTAAATTTAAATAACAAACAAGAACACACATATATATTCAAATTCATAAAATCATCTTATCTATATAATAAAAAAACCTTAATTTGATAAATATGTATCATATAATCTTAAAATCAAACTCATATCGAATTCCCGTATTAATAAACAATATACCCATCTAAATGCAAATTATTAAAATTCCCTTTTTATTATTTTAATGTTACATTCCTTCGTTTATTATATGGTCATATAATTCAATGTCCATTCGTTATATAACCTCCTTTATTTTTTCTATTGATTTTCTTACACCAGGCTAATATTTTATAAATTATACTTATGAAGATATATAATTATCTGGTATTTTTTATAAAAAATTATTCAAACACCAATATGCGTCTGCTTCTATGTCTTATAATATAGATTCCTATATCTAATCAAAACCTTCTGGAATGTTTAGTAATTTGAAATCGATTTCAATATGATCACTTTTTGATAAATTAAAGATATTACCTTAAAAAAAGCATAATAATAGGAGTTGCCAGATCATTAATTCCTTATACATAAAAGCTTGCTTAATATAATACATCATGCACCTGGATTTCTCATATTCCATATGTATAAAATTCGATATAAAATTTATTAAATCTCTTAAAGTCTGAATAATTTTGATTAAGGTTGAGTTCTGGGTACATCAGCTAAAATTATTTTATGAACATTAGTACTTTTTAATTATATAAATACTCTATTTAGTCTTTTAAATTTGAGTCTTTTTGATTAAAATAAATATTCTTTAATTATTGATAGTCATTTCTTTTTCTAATTAGTGTTGACTCCCATTAATCTTTACTTGTAGGCAAATAATTTAATAAAATTTTCCAACTTTTACTTCGATATTCTATATTATTTCTAAATTTTTACCTTATGGTATCCCATTCCATGAATATTTCTCTAGTTATACTTTATTTATTATTTAAGATTAAAACAACTATTTAAATTCATTCAATTTTTAATCTTATTGTTATTATATTATTTTTTATGACTATTATACAATTGTATATTCTTATTTATATATATTCATGAAATTTTTATTCTAAAAATCCTCTTTTTTTTCTTATTATGTTTTACTATATTTTTATAAATTTATTACCCCTTTTAAAATGATTCATATATTTTTCTTATTAAAAATGACATTTGTTATTATAATAATTTAGAACAGGGTTATTTAAATTAATTCAAAAAATATAAGTAATTAAAATATTTATAGTAATTAACGATATTAATTAATTAAAAACATGGAAAATTTATTTGAGTCATAATTTGTATTCGATCAAAACTATTAAAAATTTCTATAAAAAATATAAAACTTCGATAAGTAATATAAAACTAAAATAGAAAAATATTAGAATAGCTATATGATTTATCAGAAAAACTATATGTTGATAATAATTAAACATAAAAGCAGTATTTTTTATCAAAAGTAATAAAAATGTAATAAATAGTTTATATAATTTTGTATGGATTTGAATGAACCTGTAGTATATAATTTGATAAAGTAAAGATTATTGCCATTAATAAATTAATATATAAATACTCATATACATAATGAAAGTAATATATATTTAAATATAACATATATAATTATGTTTTCACTTTTATTTAATTGTATATTTTAAAAAGAACGTTCATAATCGTAATAAACATGTTAATTTTTATGTAATATGATATTAAATTGGAATAAAACTTACTTAAATGATACAGAATTTAATCTATTAGATTAAATTTATGAAAATAAAAACTATATAATTCCTAAATAGATCAATGAATTCTCTAATTCATAAAAACTAGATTAATAATAGATTAATTAGTTTGTGAAATTCATAAATTATGGTTTAATTATAATATATTAGATATGCTAATTTAAAGTACAAAAGAGATTTTAATTTATATAAAAAGCAATAGTTAACATGAAATTCTTATGATTTAGAATAAATAAAGTTATAATATTATTATATTAGAAATCATAAACAGTATTGCTATTCTTAATAATTTTTTAGCTAAAATGGATATTATGAACTTGCAACTTTAATAAATTCAATTTTAATAATACCAAACATAAGTTGTATAATTATTTAAAATATGTAGATAATTATGTAATATACAAAAATTTAATCAAAATAACTATACTAATATGATCACTTTAATCAATGAGTATCTATTTTTATCATCAGGTTTTTTGAAGAAAATTCATAAAAATCTAATCAAATTTTAAATATTCTCAAAAATAGCTAATTATCTAATAATAATGGAAGTACACCATAATAAAATCTAACTTAAAATAGCTCGAAGTGTTATACTAATACTCAATAATCTTAAAATTTAAATCAATCTAATCATACTTAATAATTAAGTTAATAATAGAATTAATAATAGAATTAATAATAGAATTAGTAATAGAATTAGTAATAGAATTAATAATAGAATTTATAAAATATATAATACAATATAAATTAATAATAAATAAATTAATAATAGAATATAAATTAATAATAAAATATAAATTAATAATAAAATATAAATTAATAATAGAATATAAATTAATAACAGAATTTATAAAATATATAATAAAATTAATAAAATATATAATAAAATTAATAAAATACTTAATAAGATATAAATCAATAATAGAATATAAATTAACAATAGAATTTATAACTTAAAAATAGTAAATGTAGTTCATAAAGTAATGTGTCATCATAATTTTAAAATATAGATATTTAAGTTAAAAAATCAAAAGTGAATAACCCATCTTTTTAAAAATAATAAAATAATCCTTTAATTAAGTAATAATTACCAAGAAAGTTAGGTAGAAATAATAGTTTTAATCCTTAAAATTATGAGTTCAATGATTAAATAAGATAAAATAACATTATCAATTAGTTTGAAAACCATGATTAAACTTATAAAAGATTACAAATTCAAAATAGTATAGATAATTAGAATATTATGTAAAAATAGATGTTATAATAATTAAATAAATCAAATAATCAGAAAAATTCAAATAATCTAAATAATTAATAAAATTATAAGATTTAGTTTGAAAACTAATAAAAAATTTAATAAAATATTTAATAAATTATTGAAAAAGATTAATAATTTAAAAATCAATATAATTTGAAAATTTAATAAAATGATAATATATAATAAAATAAACAATAAATAGATCAAAAAAGATATTAGTAATAAATTGATTAAATACTTTTAAATAAATAAAACTTTAATACAAAAATAAATGATTAAGAGGGTTATAATTAAGTAGATATGAATAATAAAGGTATTAAATTAAATTATGATAAATTAAAATAATTAATAATAAATTAAAATTATAATTTATTATAATAATATAGAAAAAAAAAATGAAATATTTTTTTAAACAAAAAACAATTAAGCACTTTCACAAAATAAATAAAAGAAATTTAATAATTATCATAATCAAAAATTGAATATATCATAAAATTCATAATGTTATATAAACTCATCATATAACATGATTTCACCATTGATATCTCCTATAAGATCCCCAATAAACTATGGAAAATTTCAAGATTCAATTAGAAAATCAAATATAGTTAAAGTTTAACCGTAAATTTTAAATATTTATAAAGAAATGATTAGAATTCTTTAATATAATTAAACAATAAATAAGATGAGTCTAAATTTGAAACTAGTTTAAATTTATAGAATTTTGATTCAAAAGATGTTGATGAATTTGCGAATTAAAAATAATCTGCGTATTAATATTATTATATAGTAAAACTGAATAAGAAGTAAAAAACACTATCTATATTACGGCATAAAGTAAAATTTTAAAATTTAAGAATAAAGTATGTCAAAATTAAATTAGATTAATAGAGATAGTTTATAAAATAGTTAAAAAGTTATTTATTTTTAAATTAGATTATTTTATAAAATCAATAAGATATATAATAATAGTAAGTTTAAATCAAAACTTTAGAAAATTAAATATCATAGAGAAATTAATAAATTTCTGATTAAACTAATCTTATACTATTTTTATTAATAAAGAATCCAACGTATAAATATTTATTTTTTTAGATTAATTAACTAAAATGGATAAATTTGTTATTAAAACAATGAATTTGAAGATAAATCTTATTAATTGTCAGAAAATTAAATCAAATAAGTGCAATAAGTATTCTTTTTTATTTATAAGGAATAATTTCATGAATAGACGGAAATTGTTCATTAAAATGTGCACAAATCTTAAGTATAACTTTAATAAATTAATTAATAATAAAGAGTTTACAGCGACTTAAATTTAAAGAAAGATTAATAGTGATAATTATATTTAAATAAACGATATAGTATTTATTATATTTGGATTATTAATAATTTATAATATAAATCATTTTTTTTAATATAGTTAAGACATTTTATCAAAGATTAGTTTTTTGATTAAATCTTATTCAACATGGTTTGAAGTTCGACAATCGAATAAATTATTAACTTTTACACTTTTTTATGATTTTTAATCATCGTAAACTTTACCATCATTTTTATATGTATTTTTTAATGAATTTAATAATACTATCTAAAATTTATAATAAAACTTTTGAATCATATTTAGGGTAGCAATCTTTATAAATAGGATTTTTGATCGTTTACTCGTTGGTAAACTATTTTTCTGTTTTAATTTTTTATTAAAACATTTAAATTAGTGGATTTTGTAATCTATAAAAAAAAATAAAAACTTAATTTTATTTACAAAATTTTCATTCTTTTCTATATCACAGTTTTCCTAAGATTTTTTTAATTAAGGGGTTGGCATTCCCTTTAATTGATTAGTTTATGGAATATTTGGTTGCAATTCAAATTTATTCAAATCCTTATGATCATAGAAATTTTGCTATAAAAATAAAAAATAAAAACATTATAACTAGTTCTTAAATAAAATGGTTATTTCTATTTTTATAGATATTTGAAATTGAATTTTTATGATTTTAATGAATGTTCAACAAAATTTTACTATTTATTTTAATTTATACTCTTTAATCTGTATTATACATTAAATCTAAATTTTTCTTTGTGTTAAATAAATTTTATTTTTTATCCCTTGAATTATACTCCCCATTATTAATTTTTCCAATTTAAACTCTATTTTAGCATGAACTCGCTCGTTAACTTGATGAATATGACTTTCCATACGTGGTTGTGAACGTTCCTTTCAAATTATGTTTATTTTATTCTAAATATATTAAATTATACATTCTTGAATATAAATGCATTTGCAAACACCACATTTGCATCTAAAACATAAACAAACACCTAAAGCATGCTCAAAATATTCTATATTTTCGGTACACAATTAATTTAAATATAATCTATCTTTTTCATCAGAATTTTCCAAAATTTATTGAATTTTTTCTTCAACTACTTTATTTATTTCAAGAATTTCTTATTCAGAACTTTAGCATTTTTTACTCTATTATGAAAATGAACCAAATGATCTTTAATATGTACTCTTAAATTATATATTCTATTATTTTTTTTCTAATATCCTATATATATACCTGTTTTTTACGAACAATTTGATTTTATTGATATCATATCATCTTTTTTCTATTTATTTTATGTTGTTTTACTAAAACCTGTATAAGTTTAACTCTTTATAGAAGCTGTATCCTCACATTTAAAAACCTTGTGTGTTTACAATAATTATTTCATAAGTTATAAATTATTTATAACTTATTTAACTATAAATTTATTATATAAATTTTATAAATAACTTAAATTTTATAAATGATATAGAATTCTATTAGTAATAAATTAAATTGCAATCAAAATTATCCACAATAGTCTGTCCAAAAATCAACAATATTCAAATTTAAGTTATTTATAAAATGTATAAATTTATTAATAATAATATTAAATCATTATTTCAACAAATTTTTCAACTATTTTTTTTATTCTTAATTCACAAATTCAGGGAAAATAATTTCAAAATGTATATATAAGACTCCAAATTCTTTTTTGATATCATTATTGAAAATTGGCATTCCTTCTCCTTAGATGACTTTTACATATTAAGGATTCACAATTTAGTCAATACTTATTGACAAAATTCTGTTATCTAAACAAACCTAATTAAATATAAAATTTACAATTTCAATAGGATCAGCATTTATGGCATTAATTAATGAAATTTGTGCAGTATAGTGTAGATCGTTGCCTTCTCTTTAAAATTTAGAATGAGGCATCTCTACAATTTTAAAAATCAAATCGCTAGGATTCTAGCCAGCTTTTTAATGGCCTTTTTCTTTATAAACTAGAGTATGCCCATTCACAAATCCCGGTTTTATAAATATATTATTAGTTTATTCTTTTTATTATGTGGTTCTACCATCTTTATTCAAAATTGAACAGTCATAAATCACATCTTTTTGACAACCATTATAAAGTTCGGTTAAATTGCATTCAACATTAACCTTATATTTAATATTTATTTATATATTATTTACTTCTAAATTTTAATTTAATGACTATTTAGTATAATTTTATGCTCCAAAGGCACAACTAAATAAACTTCCCGTTTCTTATGTACATTAATTATCGTAAATTTTAGTAAATGGGTTATTTTCAATGAAAAATTTATTATAAATTTCTTCAGGATTATTTGCAAATCTATATCCCCCTTTGATCTCTCCTTAATCAAAAAAACCTTCTTTTAGTTTATCTTATCCATATCTATCAACGAATGCTTTTTTTATAGCTATATAATATATTATATGTACGATCACTCAATACTTCATAAGCTTCGGCAATTTATGAGAAAAGTACATTATTGGCTTTAGGATCTTCTTATGAAATTTTAGTGTGATATCTAAGAGATAATCTTCTGAAACTAAAATTAATTATGTTTACGCCTTGGCAATTTCTTAAGGACTGCAATCTCTATTTATTTCTAAGCTTTTATAATAATCTTCTATCATTGTAACAGTTTTATTATATTTAAATTTTTTTATAAACTATATTCAGATTTATTTTATTAATACATACTTAATACTAATAAATTAAGAAAAAAATCAAATGAATTTGATAGAACAGGGTTCAAAAAGTATAAAATAAGAGAAATCTTAAAACTCTCGAAAAGGGGTATTAATAATAAAAATAAAAGGATTGGATTTGTGTAAATTGTAATAATTTAAATTATTCATTTCGAAATACTTGTAATCGGTGTTAAAGTATAACAAAAGTATAAAATGAGATTTTCAAATAAATGATAATTGAAGGCTATAATTAATATAATTATCAATAAGGATTTCAAAATTATCTCTATATAGAGAATATAAAAGTGTAAGAGGAACTTCAAAATCAAAAAGATGAATAACCAGATGATGAATATGAAAATATATATAAACTTTTAGTCTAAGACGAAGATCACAAAGATAATAAATAGATGTAAATGAAGAAACTTCAAGTCTTAAATTAAAGAATGACTAATAATAATAATTATAATTTTTTTCAAATAGATAACTCTTAAAAAGTTAACTTATTAATGAATGAAATTTTATTAAGCAAAAAAGATTGGATTTGTAGTAATTGCAAAAATCTTAATTATTCTTTTAGATTAAAATGCAATAGATGTAAACATGAATTCTAATAGTGATTATATTGGAGTTTTTTTATAAAATTATTATATAATATTAATAAAACTTTTATAAATTATATTCTTAATATTTTTTAATAACTATAATAATAAAAATTCATTTTATAAATGTAAGATAATTCTGAAGGATAAATTGATAAACCATTAAACTTTGATTAATATTTAAAGAAAAAATAATAAAAGTAAAAAAAAGTAACATTAATAGATATAAATAAATTTTAAAAACTATTAACAGATTTATTTAATAAAAATAATTATAATATAAATGCAGCTTAAAGCAATTTATAAAGATCAAATTAACTATAATAGATTGTAAATTAATTATAAGAATAAATGAATTAACAGTAAAATTAATACCAAATTGATAATAAAAATGAAAATGATAAATTTTTAAAATTTGATGATTAGAAATAATAAATATAAACTTAAATTCAAGAATTAAGTATATAAAATAGTATTATGTCTATGGAAAATAGAAATTTTCATAAAGTATGAATAATTAATTATAGATAGTTAAAGAAAAAGATAATATTATTTAACATAAAAATAACTCTATAAAATAATTTCAAAAAGAATATAGTATTAAATTAGATATGTTTCTAAAAGAAAAAGATAATTTTATTATTTAAACTAAATTCTATTTAGAAAAGAAAAATGAGTTAAACTTGAAAATAGATAAATTAGAAGAAGAAAATTAAAATTTAGTGATAAATTAAAATGAATATGTAATAAAAGAATAAAAAACAAAAGAAATTTAAAATCATTAATAAAGAAATTAAGAATAATTTTACAAAGATAATAAATTAAATGAAAAATAATAAATATATATGGATTAATAATTATAATTAGAAAAGTAATTACAATATATTATAAGATTATAAAGTGAATTAGATGAAAATTAAATAAAGATAGAAAATGAATAGAATATTTTATAAAATTTAACATTAAAAAATAAAACAACGTAACATAAAATAAATTAAAATGAGATAAAAAAATAAAATTTGCAATAATAATATATGGATAAATATAAAGATGATTAAAATTAACAATTAAATGATATAATTTAATAAAATGTTAAATTATAAAACGAAATTACATCATTTTAATAAATAAATAAAGAAAAATAATTGTATTATTATCAATATTTTAAGAGAAATTAATTAATTATAATAAAATATACCAATATTTAATGAAACTTAAAAAAACATAAATTAAGATGATGAATATACAATTTAAAGCGAAAAACAATAATTAGATTTAAAAATCTATCAAATTAATACATAATAAAATGATAAAATCAATTCATAATAAAATAATATAGAAAATTTATAAAAAGATATTTTCTTACTTAAAAATGATAATGAAGATTTAATTGTATTTATTTATTTTAAAGTAATAATTAGAAAACATATAATGTTTATATGAAGCTAAAAATAGTATAAATTATGAGCAAAATAATTAATAAGATAAATTTAGACAAGAAATTATTCAAATAAAAGAAAAAAACCAATAAAATGATTGTTATAGATAGTAAGAAAATAAATACAATTTAAATTTATAAAATATAAAATTAGATATTTTAGATGAAAAAAATTAATAATAAGATTCAGAATGGTAAAATGTATTAAATAAATTAAATGATTTATGATTTTTTATAAAAATTATAAAATTTTTATATACTTTGTTTAATCAATTCTATGTATTATTAAAACAATTTTAATAAATTAAAATTAGGGTAATAAATTTTACTATTTATATCAAACTTGATTATAATCTTTATTCTAAAACCCTTTTCTAAAACTTTAAACGTCTTTAATGAAAAAATTAGTTATTGCCAAAGCAGCAAAAATGCATTAAGCCATCAAAAGATAAAATATTAAATTTATATCTAAAAATCCAATTATGATTTATAAGATAGCTTATAATAATATTATAAAACCTGATCCTAAACTGCCGATTCCTTCAATTAGTCCACTCAAAGTACTTAAAAATTCTACGTCTTATAATTCTTTCTATTATGCAAAGTCTAGGCTAATCACAGCAGAAACGATTCCATATGGTCCTCCTAAGAAGATTCCTATTAGAAATATCATAATATAATATTCTTCTGCATTTTCACTTAAAAATTATTTTACACAAAAACAACAAAATGCTGCAGTTAATAACATCGGCCACATTAAAATACATCTTTTACCAAGTTTATCTGTTGTATATCCCGTTAAAATACCACCTATAAATGCACCAATATCATACATGCCTTTAAATATATCATTTAAAACTTGCCATAAATGAACTTTATTCTTAAAATCCTTTACTATTTAAATATGTGGGAAGCCAAAATAAAAATCCATAAGCACAACTTTTTACACAAAAATAACACAGTGCATAAGATTTCACACCTTTCAATTGCCAGACCTCTTTTAAACTAAGTTTTCTTTTTTTTATTGAAACTATTAAATTTTCTTCTGCATTTATACTTAAATCAATAGTCTCCTTTTTAGGTGCAGTTTTTATAATTAATATTATGGTAATTGCCATAAAAATATAAAATATTGCACTTGCAAAAAATGCATATTCCCATTAATATTTCAACTTATGAATGGTTATAAACCCAATTTAATATCCTATAATATTTCCAATACTAGCATTTCCAGACCAAATACCGATTAAAAGACCTCTTTTACCCTTTCCAAACCAGTTTCCCATAGTTTTTAATAATCCAGGCCATTATGTAGATTGACAAAGACCATTTAAAGACATTAAAATTGGATAAATCCATATATCTTTATTTTAAAATATAAGAGAAGACATTCCTATTGAAGTAATGAAAAAAGATGCTCCAATCATTCCTAAAGTAATAAAAAGTTTAAGATTTTTGTTATCTCCAATTTAAGAAAGTAATTTTAAAGATATTGCATATGTAATTAAAAAACTAGAATCCTTTTTTATTAAAATCAAACCATTATTCCAAGTAGTTCTTATTGACAATTTACAGAATTTTGAAAATATGTTTTAGAATATGACCAAATAGATCTTGATGCATGCACTGCTGAGTAAGCTAAAAATGTAATAACGTAGACTAAATATTTCTTATTAAGTAATGACATTTATTTATTATAAAAATTTCTAATTCAATATATTTTAATAGTTTTTAATAATAAAACTCTATAAAATTATAATAATTTATTATTTACAAATTTGATTATATTTAAATTTCATATTACAAAAATATTTATAAATTAAATAATCATTCATTTTACAAAATTGGGG
>Ga0228633_1000181_pt1 | contig 16992 bp, 21 predicted proteins | sample 41DmetaG_FD_182703 | JGI IMG/M metagenome (GOLD analysis project Ga0228633, IMG submission 182703) | Seawater microbial communities from Monterey Bay, California, United States - 41D | ecosystem: Environmental > Aquatic > Marine > Coastal | place: USA: California | collected 2016-11-13
TTTTACTCTTATTGCTCCAGATGAAACTCGAAGTTTTTGCAGAGTTGAAGATGCTGTTGATGCAATAGTAAATATCTTTGATAAAGTAGATAATACAACAGTTAATATTGGCAGCGACGAAGAACTCACAATTAAAGAAGCAGCAAATATTATCGCTGCTTCAAAAGGATTAACTGTAGACTGGAAAAGACTACCTCCAAATTATGGAAGTGTTAGTAGAAGATGTCCGGACATTGCTAAATTAAAAAACATTTATCCTCAATATAGTCCTAAAAAATTCAAGGATGCAATACAAGATCTATGAAAGTTGATTTAGAAGATGTATTATTTTGGATGGACGCTATACGAGACAGCGATGATCGTTATAGAACACTTGAAAGTTTTTGGAAAGGCCAAATACATAGTAAGGAATGGCTAGTTAAAGAACTTGAGCGTACTGATATTAAAGCTAACAATGCAGTTGTATACGGCGGCTGGAATGGTGTGCTTGCATCTTTACTTTTTAATAGTGAGAAACTTAATTTACAGTTTGTAACAAGCGTAGACATTGATCCTAATTGTGAAAAAACTGCAAATACTATTAATCGGCGCTATCAAATAAAAGAAAAATTTAAGGCAGTAACAGCAGACATGTGTGATTATACACAACCGTTAGATATTGCAATTAATACTAGTTGTGAACATATTACACAGCAGCAATATGACAAGTGGTTATCTAATCATCCAAATGATGCATGGATAGTAGTACAAAGCAATAACTATTTTGAGCATCCGGAACATATTCGATGTGCAACTGATATAAACGATTTTATGAAGATGAGTAAGATAAAGCCGTTCTATCGAGGATGTCTTGAAACATCTAAATACACTAGATATATGATTATAGGAAAGAAAAAATCGACTCATTAGACAAATATACAGATGCAATAGCAAATGCAGCAGGCGTAAATACCTTTTGTGTCTTGCCTTGGATACATTTTGCTACACGACCAAATGGAGACATGCGTCTCTGTTGTTCTTCAAATGCTAGTGGTGCTGGAGAAGACCACGAAGTAGGTTTAGTTAAAATGGAACACGGCAAACCAGCTAATTTTGGCCGTGAAACTCCTATGGAAGCATGGAACAATGAGTACATGAAAAGTGTACGAACAACTATGCTACAAGGAAATATACCTGCAAGTTGCCGCAAGTGTTTTGAAGAAGAATCTCGAGGCGTTGCAAGTAAGCGTGTATGGGAATCTTATACTTGGATGGAAGATGGTGTTGATATTCCTGAGCTAATACGTCAAACACAAGAAGACGGAACTGTTCCTGAAAAGTTACAATATTTAGATTTACGTTTAGGACACACATGTAATATCAAATGTGTTATGTGTAGCCCACATGATTCGAGTAAATGGGTAGCAGATCATAAACAGCTTATTCCTGTATTACAAGATCCAGAAGTTAAAAGACAAATGCAATGGGACCGCAAAGAGTTTAATAATAAGTGGCATGAAAAGGATACGTTCTGGGAAGAAATGAACGCACAGATTCCGCATCTAAAACAAGTGTACTTTGCAGGCGGCGAACCTTTAATGATTAAAGAACATAAAATGTTTATTGAAGAAATTGTACGTCAAGGATATCAAGATAAAATACTATTACGTTATAATTCAAATGGATTATTAGTAGATGACGATTTAATTGAATTATGGTCAAAGTTTAAGAAAGTTAAATTTGCTATTAGTATGGATGCAAGCCACGAGCGTGATGAATATATACGTTATCCTACAAAGTTTGAAACTGTAGAAAAAACTTTGCATATGCTTGACAACACACCTGATAATATACAAACAAGTTTAGCAACAGCAATACAAATATTCAATGTCAAACATTTGCCAGACTTTATGAAATGGAAACTTGAAAGCGGATTTAAAAAGTTAAACAGTGGTACAGTTCCAGGCGGCGTACAAATGGGCGGCGGATTAGTTAACATGCACTTACTTTACATTCCAACATTTCTTAGTATACAAATATTACCTAAAGAAGATAAAGAAGAAGTTAAAGAACGGTTTATGGACTTTAAAGATTGGCTGTGGAATAACTATAGACAAGATGACGATTACTGGAAACATAATCCTTACGGCTGGAAACGTTGGGAAGCAGTTCTTAATCATATGAACGCACAAGACAACAGTCATTTGCTGGCAGGCTTTAAGGAATACACAAACAAACTTGATGCAATACGTGGACTTTCTGCAGCAAAAGTATTTCCGGAGTTAGCACATCTACTATGAAAAAACTAATTAAAATTATTACAACACAAGAACCGGAAATATTAGACATTCGTTTTTGGCCTACTGATATCTGCAATTTTTCATGTGCATATTGTTTTCCTGGAAGTGTAACGAATAAACTCCGTTACCCAAAAAATATTGACACAGTTGTAAATAACTTTAGAGCATTGTTCGATTTTTATATTGCTAAACATAATAAAACAAAATTTAAAATTAATATTGTAGGAGGCGGTGAACCTACATTATGGCCACACTTTGCTCAGTTTTGTAAAGACATTAAAGAAAGACACGATGTGCATATTCAATGTACAACAAATGGCAGCAGAACAGTAAGATGGTTTTCTCAAAACGCAACAGACGTAGACGAATTTGTTTTAAGTTGTCATCAAAAAGATGTTGACATAGATAACTTTATAGATGTCGGTGATTATCTATTTACTAATGGTAAAGACGTTACTGCTCTTATGTTAATGGATGCCAGTGCTTGGGAAAGGTGTTTAGATCTTATAGAGCAAATGAAACAAAGTAAACAGCCTTGGATTGTTCAAGCAAAAGAAGTTGTTGATGCTCCTGGATATGATATACTAAGTTACACCCAAGAGCAAATGGATTACTTGCAACAACCATTAAAACGTGCTCCGGATAGCGATTGGATTATTTCTAACCTGCATAGATTTAGAATACATGAAAGTATAGCAATGTATGATAATGGAGGTGCAGTACCGGCAACTCCTAACAAATATATAATGGAGCAAGCAAATTATTTTAAAGGTTGGAAATGTAATGTTGCTATTGAAAATTTAGTTATTACACACGATGGACAGGTTACCGGAAGTTGCCAAGAACAAGTTTTTAAAAATGCAAATATTAATATGTTTGCAGAAGAATTTATAGAACAGTTTAATAAAGCATCAATGGATTTAAAACCTATTATGTGTCCTCGAACTAGTTGTAGTTGTCAACCTGATACACACATATCTAAAGAACTAGTGCCAACAAGCAATATTTAAAATATCTTTATTGGCTTTTTGTGTATAATTAATCCTAATATCTTTTATATGTCTTATTAACGCTGCTTCTAAATTTTCTTGTGCAAGAAGTCTATGTTTTAAAGAATACTTAGCAGCAGTACCTTCATATGAAAATATATTTGATAAGTTAATAAACGTTCTTGCATCGGATTTTAAATGATTAATTAAATCAGTATTGTCTAATAAATTTGCTTTTACAAATTTATATTCTATTCCGTCCTTGCGAGGACATGCTGATTTCCAATAATCTAATGCACGTTGGTTATAATCGTAAAAAACGATAGTTCCGCATTTTACTAAATCTGTATACAGTAGTCCACTTGCAGGCACAACAACTTGTTCGTATTCACTGTATATTCCAGTAGCCCATTCGGTATTATCAGTATGCACAAACTCAAATTCACAATGAATTAGTTTATAATCAATATAATCCTTACATTTATAAAAGTCTTTTTCACTTTCGGGATAATAATGTTTCTTACTATTTCTTAATCTTTCATTGAACACTAACACGTCTAAGTTGTTATCAAATGCTGTGCTAATTAAATTCCAACCATGGCATCTATTGTTGTAAGTTTGTTCAGTATTACCTTTGCGGACAGTAAACGGTGTATATGTATCGTGATAATTGTCTATGCTACGTATAGGCACTGTTTGGGTGTGTTGTATGTCTTTTTCTAAAACACCGACTGTAGGGCATTGTAGAGCTTTGTAATGCGCCATATTAATCACATAGCATTGATGATGTAGTTCGTAGTAAGCATCATACTCACTTCGATCTAATACATGCCCTGCAACAAAAAAATCATGTTTTATAAGTTCGTCGAGGTGTTCAAAAAAATCTGTACCATTAATAAATTCTGTACCAGGACTCATTACAACTGCATGACTAAAGTTTTTAGATTTTTGTAATAATACTTCTTCATCTTTGTCCACAAATACGTTGTAACCTTTTGTAATCAAGTTTGAAATAGTATGATCTGCAATATTTGTAATTGTAGTTTTTATTTCATCGTTAGCATAGGTATGTATGTCGTCAATAATACAAAACGCAATCATTGTAATAATACCTTTGTTAACGGAATGTCTGCTACACATGTACACCATTTGCGTGTACAGATAACAGGAGCAACAGGAGATTCAAATGTGCCGTCGTATATGTTACCTAAACTGTCACCAACTCTACATGTAGCACGATGTACGTTACCGTCCCAGTTGATCATTAAACTTTCTAATCCTGCGTTACATGTCCAACCTTCAAATGCATTTAATTTATGTTTAATTACATCGTTTGCATGGATTAAGTCTTTATCGTTTACTACGCAATTTGCTTTTACGGTTGATTTCTTATCTAATATCCATGCTAGATCTTTTTCTTTATAACGCATGTCGTCAAAGTAATCTCGATCTTCAGCATCGGTCCAACGTATACGTCGACACACATAGGGAATGTTATGGCCTTCTAACAACTGTGCTGCTTGACGAACTTTGTCCATATGTTCATGATGGCACATTAGATTTACTTGAAATTTGGTATCTTTACTATGCATGTCTAACAACTGGCTGTAATAAACAATATTTTCAGCTGCTCTTTGACTATGTTCGTTATCAAAGTGCAAACTAAACACCCATTGGTCTACTGGTTGTTTTGCATACCATTCAGACAAGCGAAGCCCGTTTGTAGTAATACTAATCCATTGCAATCTTGCTTTTGCACATTCTATTATTTTTTCTATCTTTGGATGTACAGTAGGTTCACCGCCAGTTAAACTTAGACGTATAGGTTTGCCAATTTTTTCTAATTCGTAAATAGTATTAACCATAACGTCTAAGTCAGTATGCGGGCTAAAGTTATCGTGTATTTCTGCAGGACAGTAAGAACAATCTAAATTACAGCGTTTACCAATATTCCATTCTACATGAATACTATTTTGATGCCCCCACCGGCTTTCTACTTTATACATAAGATTCAAACTCTGGATTAGCACTTAAGAAGTTTTGATTACGAGTTTTATCTAATCTACGATTAAATTCTATACAATCTTGCCAATGTGATTCATACATACACTTTGCTTGTAAAAAGTTTATATTATCTTGTATCTGTTGTAGTGTAACTTTTTTAAGCAAGTCGTTTTGTTCTACTAACGGATAAGATAATACAGTTTCTTTCATTACTTCAAGATTATTAATAACCTGTTGTTTTAGGACAGGCGGCAATACCTGTGCAGACAATGACATAGGGTAATTTACTCTATGTGAATAAAATATAATACCCATATCATTTAAGAAGTAATCAATAACTTTGTCTATCTGCATAATATTATTTGCTTGTACAGTAAACGCACCCACTACTCTACTTACATTAGAAAAGCTCTTAAACACTTTAATGTTTTCTTCTATTTCACTAAACTTGCCGTTGCCTCTAATGTATTCGTATACATCGTGTATACCGTCTATACTTACATTTACAGCAACACTTTTAAACTTAGGCCAATAGTCGTGTATAGTACGTCCGCCTTTAATGCCTAGCGTAGTGCCGTTTGTAGCATATTTGATTTCAATATTTTTACCGTATGGTGCTAACATGTCTAGTATTTTATAATGGTATGGATCCATTAATGGCTCGCCGCCTGCAAACTCTACACGCCTAAAATATGGCAATAATTTTTCAAATGATGTCCACCAGTTATCGCTGTTATCAAACGGGCCAATATATTGTCCGGGTTTGCTTACTAGTGCATCAACTGTAGGAATAAGATAATTGTTTTCTTTTTTATAAAACTCTGTAACTTGATCCCAATCTTTCCAACTAGTTGAATCAAGTGGATTACACATACGACATTTTAAATTACATAAATTGTTTAGTTTTATCTCCATTGTAGGAAGTTCAAATGGCATTGTATAATCTTCTTCTTCTAATGCATCTAGTGCATCAGGATATAAGTTTGCTCTAGCTTCTGGTATAACTCCTGCTATATGACGCTGTCGTAAGCTCTCTACACCCTGATCTTCTAAGTCAAAACACGGCTTGCATACATCTGGTCGTTCGTTATTAAGCACTTGCTTGCGTACTTCACGCATAGCATTACCATTCCATACTTCTTCTAAACTTTCTTCTTGTATCCAGCCAATAGGTTGACTACGACAGCATACCTTAATGGCGCCGTCTTCTCGAGTAGCAAGTCCTGTAAAAGGATGCATACAAAAAGTACAACTATTTTGCTTGTTCAATAGCCCATTCTCTTTCTTTACACCAAAAACATTCTCCACAAAGTGGAACATCTTGTCCTGGTTCATACGTAGTGTAGTCTAAGCCTGCAAATTCGCCTTCGCAACTACGTGTTAAATTTAGTAAGTTTTCAATACCGTTTTCATAGTATTGTTTTATTATCCAGTCTTTTTTAGTATACACGAATGGATGACAAATGTCAACTCCATTATGCACAAAATGTGGCTGAATATGTCCATAATCTCTTTCAGCAACCTTTCCTGGAATATCTATGTCAGGATTCATGTTTACACCAGCATATAGTGCATCTAAGTTATATTGGTAAGCAACATACTCGTTGTGTGCTCTGAGTATAATTCTATTACCCGGTTTCATTTTTCCATATTCGTCTTTGATAAGATATTCAGTAGGCTCTTCTAATTCTGGGGGAATAAGATTTTGAATATGGTGTATACGATGAGGAAAATTAAATCTAAACCATCGAACAACTTGTTGAGCAACATATCCTTGCCAAGGTCTTGTCTTCCACATACGCACTTGTGTAGTAAAATAGATTTCTGCGTTTGATTGTTTTAAAATAAGATATGCAAGTAGTGCGCTATCAGCACCTCCACTAAGACTTATTCCTATTTTCTTCCAAGATTGATTTAAATATAATTCCATCTTAATATTTACCAAGAAATATGCGCTGTTAATTCAAATGCGGTAAATATGTATATGCTACAAAAAACCCCTTATAAAGTTGCACTTGATGGTATTGATGTCATTGTTGACAAGGGTAAGCATGACCTAACGTATCCAACAGGTGACTTTTTTTATGATCCTTGGGATATAAAAGAAGAATTTAAAGGAACACTTTGGGAAGAAATATGGTGCAGTCTTCCTGGAGATACTGGACAAGCACGAATCATAGTTTTAGAGTCGCCAAGTTGCTATACACAACATGCAGACATTGATGATAGATACCATTTAAATTTATTCGGTGATGAAGATTATCTTATAGACTTACAAAGTAAAGAAATGCATAAACTTGAAAAAGATGGTATTTGGTATGAAATGGATGCAGGACGTTTACACACAGCTATAAGCGTAGGTGAACATTTGCGTATGCAACTTGTAGTTAGAAAATTATTAAAGCGCAATGCTCTAAAAAATCCTACACCTGTAGGTATTGCAGCTTCTGGAGATAATCCTCGTTATCATTTTGATAATATATTAAGTCCGTGGCTAAACCGTGCGAACAAAAGAGGTATTATTAATAATTTTGTTCACAGCGGTGGCAGTGTTTACTTCGATGTAGAAAAAGAAAATGCCCCAGAACTAATACAAATTATGCCTAAGGATTTTAAATTATGGATATAGAAGATTGGAAGCCCTACTTAAAATTAGACACAGTAGGACGATCGTGCATGGCACAACAAACATATGAGCCTTTAGTAAGTCCTGATGGTAAAACATTTTGTAAAAATTACGAATTTCCGAATGAGTATCAATATAGAGATGAAAAAGATCGTCCATTGTATACTGACGAAGTATGTGATTGGTTTTTTGATAACGAAGTAAAATATCTGTTAAAGTTTGAAGACAAACCTTATGCACCTGAAATAATTGATATTGATTTTATTAATCGCCGCATATTTATAGATTGGTACAGCAAAAGTTGTAATCAAATAATGTATGCTGAAAATAAGAGTTGGCCACAAGGTGAATGGCGAGCCCAAATCAAAGAAATTATACTTGATCAATATAATGAAGGTATATATAAATTAACAATGTATCCACACTGCCACTATATTGATAGTCAAGGACAAATGCGAGCAATTGATTGGTACGGATGTGTACCAGTAGACGCTCCGTATATTGAAGAAAAATATATGCAAGGTATAATACACGATACTGCACAGTTTAGATTAGAGGAAACAGGAAAAGCAGTTGACAGTGTATTAAATTTAGAAACTATGTTCAAGCGTAGTTTAGGCACTCATGTACTTTGGGGAGATCAAAACATGAGTTATATATACAAGGAATTATTTAATGCCTAAATATTTTGGAACTACAAATAATATTATAGACTGGGATCCTATTGTAAGCGTCTGTAAAGAGTGTACAATAGGGGATGTTAATACTCCGGTTGCTGTAATTGATAGAAGTGAAGCAGAAGCCGAAGGCACATTGTTAGAAAGCTACAGAGATATTATGAACACTTGGCTTGACGCCGGTTATAAACTAGAAGAAATAAAATGGGTTGACTATTATCCTGGAGAACATTTTGATATTGAGATACAAAACAAATTTGCAGAAATAGTAGATGCACAACCTTTAAGAGTGTTTGTAAGTGACGTTGCTCCGGGAACAAATGTTCCATATCATTGGGACGTTGAAGACAAAGAAGAAGAATGGTTAGCACAAGGCGAACTAAAACGTTGGGTGTGTTTTATGGACAAACCCCGTTGGGGAAGCGTATTAATATTAGAGGACGAAGCATTTCACAATACAGCTCAAGGTGAAATATGGGAGTGGGATAATTATCGCAGTCATCACGCAGGAACAAGTATGGGAATTCATCACCAGTATTTGTTTCATTTTTTAGGAAGGCCAAACAAATGAAAAACTTAGGAGTATGCGATACTATAGATTGGGATAACGTTATTAAACAATGCGCAAGTGTTGAACCTGAGTTTGTAGGACCAAGTCACAAACGTGGAGATACTATACCTGGTTTAGATCCTATATTAGATATGTGGGAAGAAGCAGGATATAAAACTGTACACGAAGGCGGCACAGCTGGCTGGGATATGTTTATTCCTGGAAAGCAATTTGATCAAAGTATAGCAGATGCATGGAATGAATTTTATGGATTAGAATGTGATAACATTTGGATCAGTAGAGTATGGCCAGGAAGATTTGCACCTATACATTGGGATGTACACGATGACGAAGTTAATTTACCTGACTGCCCAAGATATCATTGTCATATAGGAAAACCACAGTGGGGACACATTTTTATTGCAGATGAAGAACTATTTTACAATCAGCCACAAGGTACAACTTGGGAATGGACTGATAGAAAGATATGGCATGCAGGAACAAACTGTGGAACACAACCTAAGTATATATGGAATGCGTGGTAATGGAAACAGGAATAGTACAATGGTTTAATGACGCAAAAGGTTTTGGCTTTGTAGAAACTGAAAAAGGCGATCAAATTATTTGCGAGAAATGGCATATGATTGATGAAATTAAAACATTATATCCAAGACAGAAAATACAATTTAATAGATTCCCCCACAATGGCAGAGAACATGCTGGAGAGATTACAGTATTAGAAAACAATGCAGTGCCTGAACCTATTTTAAATATGAAAGAAGGTAGGGTATTTTGCAAAGAACCTTTAATTATAGTTTTTGATAATGCTGTACCAGAAAATATATGTGACGAGATAATTGCTAAACATATTGCTGATGGCATGAATCCCGATAGTGGTAAACAAAGTAGGCAAGAAAGTTATACACAAGTAACAGAAGATGTAGAACAGCGTGGTATTAGTTTAGGGATGGACCCACACCACTACGGAATTATTACAGATGCAATTGTTAAAAATTGCGGATTTCCAAATACTTTAATTGAAGCAATTGACATATATAATTACGATGTAGGCAGATACTTAGACTTGCACCACGATTATCCTTACTTCCCAGACAAAATTAATTATTACAGTCATGGCGGAAACGACAGAGTAGGCACAGGCATACTTTATTTGAATGACGATTACGATGGCGGCACAACATACTTTCCAAAATTAGATGTTGACATAAAACCTAAAAAAGGAAGTTTGCTATATTTTAAACAATGTTATGATGAACCTACAAACTGGAGCACCATACATGAAAGTACAGTAATTACAAAAGGCAAAAAGTGGATTGCAAGTTGTTTCTTTAGTGAAACAGACCGCATAGGATATACAGATAGAGAGGATTTCATGCCAGAAGATAACCCAACATTCGACGAGCCATTTTATGTTAAAAAGTTTATGGAAATACAACGTGCTAATGTACAGTTGTATAGAAAACTAAAGCGTCTAGAAGACAGTGACGCAGCAGATATTGTAGAAAAAGAATTAGGTGAAGATTTTTTTAAAAATCTAGAAAACTTAATAAAATGACGTTTTATATAGCAGGCAGTACAAGAGGCTTAGGCAAATACTTGCGTAAGAGATTTGATTGCACTAGCATAGATAGGCCTACAGATCTTCTTACAGATATTGATGAAGTTGTAGAATTGTTTAATGAAGGCGATTGCGTAATTTTAAATGCACATGCTAATCAATTAGAATATGTAGAAAAATTAAAAGACAAATGCAGTCTTGTAATTATGGGTAGTTTAGCAGCAGTATATCCTGATCAGTTAATGCCAGATTATAGTGCAGATAAATTAGTTTTAGAAAAAACTATACAAGAATATGCAATACACAGCAAGTTTCCTATGCTTTATTTGCGACTTACTAGCAGCAGTTACCGTGATTATGTACTAATTGGTAATAGCATACAGTTTTGGTTGGACAATCAAGACGTAACTTTTATAGGATATAATATTAATGAGTGAAAACAAAATAGTAATTACAGGACATACCACAGGACTTGGTAAAGCAATTTATGATAAGTTTACAGAAGTAAGCTGTCGTAAAATTGTAGGCCTAAGTCGAAGTAACGGATATGATATTGATAAAGATTTTGATAAAGTTGTTGAAGAAGCAACAGGTGCAGAAATTTTTATTAATAATGCGTATCGTGACAAGCAACAATTAAAGTTGTTACATGCACTAAAAGATAAAGTAGATATGATGATTGTAATGGGAAGTGTTAGCCGATTCTATCCAGAAATTATTCCTACAGATTATGTAAATGACAAACAAGAATTGGCAGAAGCATGTAGAGCAGAAAGTTTAAAGCCAAATAGTATTCCCATATTACATTTAGATTTAGGATTTCTTGAAAATCCTGATAATGCAGGACTGATGAAATATATTTCTCCTACAGATTTTACTAGTGATTATAATACACCTTTAGAAGATGTTGTTGACACTATTATGTTTTGGGCACAAAAACCAAATATTAGAGAAATTGAATTTACATGGAAATTAACTGATCACGTAAGAAGTGAATTTAATCGTATAAACCCTAATGCAGATCTATCAAGAGTCGAATAAGTGCGGTTCTAAGCGGATACAAATAAAAAGCCAATCTTCGTTTGATGGGTTCCATACTGCATGTGGACTATTTGTTGCATCAAAAATATATGCATCGTATAAACCCATATCGTTAATCCTGTCGTCTACTTTTAATTTAACTTCATTATTACTTTTAATGTTTACTAGCAACGAATAATTAGGAGTTCCGTCATCGCCATCGGTGTGAGTATGTAGTACACTAGAAGGAGAGAACCAAAAGATTAATGCTTCTCTAGCAATATCGCATTTATCTAAATATAAATTTTGTTCTCTTAATAAATTACTCACATACGGATGCGCCCAATCTTTATCTGAGTAATAAGAATAAATTACTCTCCATTCAGATTCTTGTTTTAACAAGTGTTGACTTTCCTTAGGAAAATTATACATTAGTTCTTCTGTTATCTCGTCACTTTCGGTTTCACAAGACGAAGTAAGATGCGCCATATTATCTTTATATTGTAAAAAACTCCAAGATTCAAAATCATGGTAAGTTGGATTTTTTAATATGTTTTTTTTAATGTCATTAACATCTAAGTTTTCAAAGTTTGTTTTTACATATTTTACTAATTCTTTTATCTTAGATAGATTTTCACCTTCTAAAACTTTCTTTACACCAGCGTCTTGTTTTATATCCATCTTTCAAATCTTTCTAAATTTTCATAAAACTTATCGGGATGTATTTCCCACACAGTTTGATCAGTATGTCTATAATGAACATCTTTAATTTTTTCAACTATGCCTAATTTAGCAAGAGTGGGAAAATAGTAACTGTGTACTAGACGTTGACTTGCTTCTTTACTAGCATTTGATGTTGCAAACATTCTTCCACGTCCTGCAATCCATTCTATACATTGCGGCAGTAAAAATTGATCAGTTAAGTTTTGATGTTCTGCTACTAGTCGTTTGGGCGTAATCAATCCTCTACGTTCTGCTGCTTCTGCAAATGTACAAACACGAGTAAGTATACGATACCCACCTGGCATAACATCATCAAACGAATGTGCTGCTACACTGCCTATTGCTTTATCTTTATCATAAAGTATCCAAGCATTCCATTCACGTTCGTTCTTAAAACAATCAATCATTGCTTTTTGACTAGAGTTATTTACAAATCCCCTCTTAGTTGCTTCTTCGTAAAACTCTGTTAGATCTAAATTTTTATTCCATTCTACTAGTTTATACATAATCGTCTTCGTTTAATGGCTTGTGCAAATGTACGGATATTAGACTCCAGTAATCATTTGAAAAATTCCATCCTTCGTGCAGTATGGTAGCAGTGTCACAACCTATCATTTTTCCTGGCGTTGTAGAATATATTTCTTCGCCAAATTTAAGACCAACTATATTTGGATCTTTAGATGGAACATGTACTGGTATAACAATTTTATATGCATAATCGTCATCGTCAAGATGCTTAGGAATAGTTGTATGAGGTGAAATTACATGATACATAACTCTATCTATTTTCTTATTTTTAGAAAAACACTCTTGTATATCTTTAAATGTTTCTTGTACTAGTGTATTAACATTGCCTGTACTGTATATTTCTAAATTATGCCAGTCAACATTTCCAACAGGAAGTTCGTCGTCGCTACCAATTTCTTTTTCAATTAATGTGTTATCTATTAGAATATAATGGCTCTTGTTAACTTTATCATAATAGTCTTTAAAATTAAATCCTTTTTCTAATAGAGAATTTATAACAACAGGTATTGTATCTTCTTTAATTAAATTTTTACATTGTTCGTGATTAAGCATAGATTTCTTTAGCCCTTTCCATTACATCATCTCTAAAGTTAGTTTTAAAACTATCAAATGCTAAGATTTGTATATTACTATGTGCAGTAGGAGCATCAACATCAATACCATTTGCTTTCATTTTTGGAAACAAATCAGCTTGCCTATCTTCACTTATATGGCTCATTACACTACGTAGACTAATAGGGTTGTCAGTTTGATCGTAAGTAAAAAAATAATTCATACTTTTTAGTTTACCGTTTACAATAAAATAACTAGACGGATGTAAACTATATTTTGTTAATCCTAGATCTTTGTGTGCTTGTAATATTTCAAGCATTTGTTCATCCCAATTGGGTAAAACTTTACTGTAGTCTGTGCCTTGACAACCTGCAAGCTCCCACATATCAGGACCGTCAATTTCTAAATACACTTTACGATGTTTTTCATCTATGCTAAAAATAGGAACATGTTGAGGATATTCCTTTTGCATAAGTCTTAAAAATTTTATTTCACGCTCAAATTTTTCATCCATTAAACTAGGATCAACAACTTGATTATGTCCACCGTGATATTTTTCATCATTGTAGTACCATTGACAAAATACTTGTTTTTGTTTACTAATTAGACTTGTGTAAATTAAATTATTTCTACACATGCCTTTATCTGGTACATTATTGTAATAATATTCAAAATGATTGTGCATGTATATACTTACCGATAAGTACTAGTATGATAAAAGGAATTGGCGGTAAGCCCTATATAAACTTAGACCAGTACTTAGACATTGACGGATTTAAGAAATTACACCCTGCAATGTCAAAAGGAATGGCACTAGCAAGAGATTACGCAAAAGAAGGTACATGGATGGCACCTGGCTTTGATTGGAAAGACGCTAGTTATATAATGAACTGGAAACCAATCTATAAAGCATGGGAAGAATATCAAGCACTAGATGATAATGATCCTATCAAAGTACATGGTAATTCAATAATGCCTACTGACTTTGGAGATTATAAGCAGCGTAACATATTCACACGTTACTTAAAAACAACTATGGGTGCAAACGATCCATACATATATTATTTTCTTTGGGACGAAGGTGATTGGAATGAACGCAATGCAGAGCGGAACCGAACACACGAGTCACAGTACTTTCCAGAACTAGTTGAATGGGTGCAAAGTATGCAAACTGAAGGCATAATTGATCGTATAGGTAGAGTTATTTTCTTTCATTGTGATCACAATGGCCGAGCATTTGAACATAGAGATTTAGATGCAGATAACGGAGTGCATGATGACAAACAATACAGTCCACACAATAATGAATTTATACACATACGTTGGCGCACAAAGCGTGGCTTTTATATATGGGATCCTGAAAGTGAAAACAAACATTACTTAAATTGTAATGCAGCATTTTGGAATGATCAAGATTGGCATGGCGGCGAGTCTAGCACAGAAGTAGAATACGGATTGCGTATTGATTGCAAGTTTAGTAACGCATTCCGTAAGCAATTAGGTATTGATCATTTAGAAAGTTACTAAAATGATATGTATTGGAAACTGGCATCACTTTATTGCTAAAACAACAAAAACACTAAGAGATGATGTACTTAACAAAGAAGGACAAGCTAGACCAAGAGACTGGCCTCCTGCATTTGCTGTAGAAAGTGCTGAATACAAACGTGCAGAAGAAGCTGGCTATGACTTATCAGCAGTGAATTGGTGGGTGTACGAAGAAAAAGATTTAGGTAAATTAGATTTGCCTCTAAGTAATTATCATTGGTGGATTACTAAATTATATCCTGGACAGTTTATGCCTATGCATACTGATCCACATACACATGAACAATCGTGTAACCGTTATTGGATACCTCTCCAAGATTATCAACCTGGACATATTTTTATATATAAAGATAAATTTATAACAGATTACAAAGCCTACGATGTATTTGAATATGAAAATGAACAAGACATGCATGGCGCTGCTAATATAGGACATACTCCAAGGGTAGTTTTACAGGTCACTGAGTATGTCTAACACATACTGTCCAATGCCATTTATTGGTTCTAGTTTACAAAGTGACGGGCTTGTACTTCCTTGTGGACAGTACATGGATGTTGCGCCCTATAAAGGTAAATCTATTACCGAAGCACGTAAAGAGATGCAGTGTATTAGAAAAACAATGCTTGACGGTAAGCATGATAGTGGTTGTCAATGTCCTGCAGAAGAAGCTGCTGGATTGCCTAGTATGAGGCAAGATGCTTTACAAAAGTTTGGAGTACAACCGTTTGGACAACTAAAAACAGTTGAAATATTTTTTGATAATGTATGTAATTTAAAATGTAGAATGTGTTCTAGCACACATAGTCATTTATGGTACGAAGAAGAAAAAGAATTATACGGAGTAACATACAATCCTACAAAGTATACAAAAAGTAATTTATCAAAAGAAATTGATGTTAAAGAGTTACAAGAAATAAGAATCTATGGCGGTGAGCCTTTACAGTCACAAGAAGCTGAAGCATTTTTTAAAAGATTATTAGACGAAGCAATAGTTGAAAACTTAACAATTGAAATGAGTACTAATGGTACTTTAATTCCGCAACAGTATACGTTAGAAGTTTTTAAACGTTGTAAGAATTTAAGACTTAACCTTAGTATTGACGGTTACGGTAAACTTAATGAATTTATTCGTAGCGGCTGCAATTGGGATAGTATGCTTGAAGTAATGGATTGGTTTCATAGTTTTATAGATGAACGTCAGGATAATACTTTAATTCAAGTACACAGTGCATTAGGAGTATATAATGTTAATTTGATAGACGAATTACATTCGTTTATTAAACAAACTTATCCAAAATTTAGTACTACAGTACAAATGATACAATATCCTTCATTCCTTAATATTCAAAATATGCCTAACGATTATAAAATTTTAATCGAACCGTTTGTTGATGATAAAATTAAATCATATATGTACGGCAACATAGCAAACAATCAATTCAATCATTTTGCAAACTATCATAAAAAATTAAATAAAATTAGAAACGAAGAATTTAGTTGCAATAAACTTTTACAAGACTACATTGATACATATGCTAAAGAAACAGATAGCAGTGAATTTTTTATAGAACATATTAAATTTTTAACAGGTCAGTAAATATCTATAAGTTAACAGTGTCTATAGTGTCTGTATATTTTTTAAATTTAGGCATAACTTCAGCTTCAACTTTTCTAATATCTACAGGATTTTTAGGACACATACTACATTCGTCAATATGACAATATATGTTTTTCATCATGTCTGCAATATTATCAGGAGTACATGTAGTTAAGTCTAGTGCTTTATAGCCTAAATACTTTTCCCATGCAGGATCATCTAGTGCATCGTATCTTTTTAACATAGTTTCTAATGTTCCGAGCGCAGCACATTTATAAATTTTTTTATCTTTAAGCAATGCGCAGAATCCACTTGGACA
>Ga0228633_1000184_pt1 | contig 16811 bp, 14 predicted proteins | sample 41DmetaG_FD_182703 | JGI IMG/M metagenome (GOLD analysis project Ga0228633, IMG submission 182703) | Seawater microbial communities from Monterey Bay, California, United States - 41D | ecosystem: Environmental > Aquatic > Marine > Coastal | place: USA: California | collected 2016-11-13
GATTTTTAATACTGTTTTAAAATTTCATTATTTAAATATTTTTATAATAATTTATTATCAAAATATCTTTATTAGAATTTTGTTAAATTTTTATTAAATTTTTAATACATATATAAAATATCATTATTAAAGTATTATATAAAAAATCAATTAAGTTTTCTCTATTTAACATTATATTTATAAAATCAAATATTATATAAAATATAATAATATTTAAAAATCTATAACTTTTTGAATTAATAATTTATTATAATATGACTGATATTATTTAAAGACTTAAAGAATAAAAGAATGAAAACGGCGTTTCTTTATTTTAGCATATTTAAGACTTATTTAATTAATTGTGTGAGAAAAAGTCAATTTATGCAAATTATGATTCCGTAGAGCTTTTATCAGATTTGATAAAACAAAATCGTTTCTTATATAATTCTTTGAAAAATGATTCAGATTTTAAAAATATATAAATTAAAGAAAGTTTAGAAATGTAATGGGTTTAAAAATGTCAAAAAATATTAGAAAAATAATAATGTAAAAATAAATTTTATGTTTAAAATTTTATAAATGAAAGTAAAATATTTGAAAATACTAACTTATATTTCGGTGAGGATGAAAGTTATAAAATTTAATAATCCATAATAGTAAATATTTTTTATAAAGAAATTAGCTTAAAAAGAAGAGGCAAGTTAAATAAGATTTTGGGGAAAAATATTTTGCAAGGGAAAAGATTACTATATTGCTGAAGGAATTATTAATACTTAATTCAGAGATAAGGCTGAAATAAATGCCGAAAATAGTGGTGTTGGATGCAATAAATTAACTTTTTGGGCTAATAATGATCGTAATTGTGTGGGGTTTTTTATGGCGGATATTTATTTAAAATTTTTCAAAATTTTTTAGTATTTTTAGAATTTTTTAAATTTTTTTAATCTTTTTAAAAAATCATAATTAAAATAGTACTCAATGATTGGACTGAATTACCTTAAATAACACCAGAATAATTGAAAATATCAAGAAAATTAAAATTAATCATGACTGGTGACCTTAATTATAAATTTAATTCTTATCCATAATTCCCAGGATAAGAAAGTCATTTTTTAAAGACTTAATTAGTCAGAATTACATATTCATCATTATTAGGTAAATAAAAATGTAATAAAAGTACCTAAAGGAATTTACAAAACAAATGAAGAAAATCCAACTGAAACAGAGATAGATGAAGAAGGAAAAATGCCAGAATTGACTGAATTAATGAATATTGATAATTGGGTTCATTTGCATCCAAATATTCTTAACTAAGGAAGAGTATCATATTTCTTAAATCAAAATTTAAGTGAAGAAGTAATATAAATTAATTATATGAAAATAAATATAAAAAATATAATATATATAATATAAAAATATAAATATAATTATATAAAAATAAATAAAAATACAATATATAATATAAATATATAATATATTTATATAATATAATTATATCATATATATTATAATTATATAATATAAATATAATAATAAATATATATATAAATATATAATAAAAAAAGGATAGAGAAACTGAACTTTCAAAATTAGGCGAGTCTGATCCAATAATTGAACGATTAAAATCTCCTACAGATGAAAAACGTAATTTTAATTAAATTAAAAGCTTTATAAGGATATGAATAAAATTTTGTTATAAAAACCTTAGGTAGCACATAATAATATAATTAAATTGGAGCATTAGAAGGTTAATAACAATCTTATCATACTATTATGATAAAATCCAATATATGGCCAGGATAAGTTACAGTGGCAAAAAATGGCACATATGCCAGTATATATGTTGGTTATGGGATGAAAAATGTTTAGTAATCATTTGAACCATAAAGACCTAACGAAATTTAGAATGATCCTAATGATTAAGAGTATTTTTATTTATATTAAGTGAAATGTATGAACCGAATCCTAAAAATGCACCAAAAATTGAGACCAAAGTTGAGGGTGAAGATGGATAAGAAAAATAAGATGATGAATGATTTATTATTTAGATTATTTTAATAATTATAATTTTTTTATAATAATTAATTTAATTATAAAATAATTATAAATATTATAAATATTATAAATATTATAATTATTATTAAAATCAATCAGCTAAGCTCATTAACAAAGCAGTACCTCTTTTAACATAAAAATCAGTATCAACCACAGCCCCCTATTAAGTATTAACAGGTTTGCATGGTAAATTGACCATGAACATAAAACTTGGTCTCTCTCTTATACCAGTTCTTATGGGATACATATAAGTAGGACATTGATACATAGCTTGTCCTTTTTTTTATTTAATTTTTCCTTCATTAATCTAAGGTTTTATGTGTATAATTGGCATTTCTTAATGTAATCTCATAGGTTCAGAGTCTATTAAATAGTTTTTATTTATGTCCCATCCGGCTCCTTCTAAGTATAATCCCTATTATAAAATTTATAATTACGTTTATATATGCTCCTTCTTTTGTAGTTTAAATGCTTGCTTAATCGGCAGTAAGGAAAATAAATTCCCATGTAAATTAATCTATACTTATATTTAATTTTCTAGCACTTTATTATTGTAATGCAGTTGTGAAACCTGTTGGGAAACTAAATCCTGAAATCCAGAATATATTTGGTTACCCTTTAAAAGCCCAATGATTCAATTATCCTACTCTTTTGACTAGATCAAGCATCCAACTCGACAAAGATTTTAATGAATGATAGCAGAATGCCCATGATTAAGGCACTTTATTTAAATAAAGATTCTCATAAATGATTTCTAAGTCCTCAGAGATTAATACAATACCATGTATTCCTTTATCCAAACTTATTAAACTACTACACACAATATCAACTAATTTATTATGACGTGCTATTTCTTACAACAATACGATTTTTAATGGATTTTGATCACTTGGATTTATTTTATGAATGACTTCTTCTAAGTCAATACTACTCGGTAACATCGCAAGAGTTTCTTTTATTATTCTTAAGACTTTATTGTCACGAGATTCTCCGCCAGCAACAACTGTTCTTGGTTGTAATGATATGATTGAATCTATTAATTAGTTGGTATCCATTATTTAAGATGATATTTCTGCATTAATGTGTTATCCAAAAGCTTCAGGTTTCTCGACTTAAGGGAATTCTCTGATTTTCATCTCATAAAATGCTGGATTTGCACCAGATTTGTCAAATTATTTTTAATCTTTACTTGGAACTTCGTCTGGAATGACATAAGGTAAATTTGGATCACTAAGTATGTATTTTTCATCTCCAATCACCTTTTCATTAAAGAATTGATTTGCATATACATTTAGTAATCTTCTATCCATTTCATCAGTCACTCTTCCGCCATATAGTACTTCAGAAATTATGAATTTAATCATATCCCATTAAACGTTTCTATTTCCATCTTGGCTTTTATCTGTAGAGCTTTCTAAACACATTAATAATATCTAATCACTTGTAATCCAATCGCTATCATTAAAGTCATATTTTAAATTCCAACCTAATGATTTAAATTTAGCTCTTTCTATTATTATTGAATGGAACCATGATAAAGAAAATACTAATTTTTTATATTTAGCTTTCTCTGATTATATTTTTATGTTAAATTTATCATCAGGCATATTATTATATAATCTACTCATATTTGCTTTTAATCCTTTTGCAGGCTCGGTAGTTACTCTTAACGAGTTTTATAATACAGAAATTGGGAATTTTGGATGAGGGTTAGTTGACATGAAAAGTCTGAAATTTTCATGTACATTATTCTTATCAATCTCTAATTATTCTAATATCTTTTCTAATTCTTTTAAGAAATTTAAAGATAAATGGCAATTTGTTAGATATAGCCAAGACCCATTTCTTGATGCCTCATAAATTTTTTCTCTAGCTTTACCCACTTAACCTTGACCTAAAGATACAGGGATAAGTCTTTTTTCTTTTTAGTGAGCTAAACTTTCTAATTAGCCTAAGGGATCGACACCAGGTACTAAAATGAATATAATTGGTTATGTTTTTATTGAATCTTCAAATATTTTGTCATAAAAAATAGGGATTGGTGTTACGAAATAATCACCAATTTTGTCTGCTACAAAAGCATTTGTAGCAAAAAGTACTCTATCAGGTCTAATAATCTTTAATAATATCATTTTTCTTAATCTATCACATTTTTATTCCCATTCTCCTGGTAAATTATCAGTTTCTGGTGTTGCACACATGAACCAACGTTTCCATTCTTTTGAATTATGAACAAATGCTCCTATAATACCAGTAAAGTTTGGCATACGTTCTAATTCATTTATTTAGCTCCAAACTAATGTTGTAATCCACTCAGGATTAGGGTTACCTTATTAATGTTTTTAATCAGTTTATATTCCACTTCCACCTTTTAGTAAGAATTGATATTCTTCCATATCAATATCTGTGCTTAAATTAATTGCCATTTAGAATGATAAGAGTAATTTATCTTTTTCAAATAGACCTCTACAAGCGAATCTATATACTTCTTATTTGTGTTTTTCACAAATACTTGCTAATTTTTCTTATAAAGAGTCTGAAAGACCTGGATTTTTTTCCATATATTTTATTATATTTGTAGAAAATAATTAAATATAAGAATCTAAACTTAATTAATACATATTATCTAATTGTGAGAAATCATTGACAATAAAGAATAATTTTGCAGCCACTCTGGCAAGATTTTTATAATTTTCTCTTGCAGCCATTGTTTTTTTCATAGCTGTCACCGAATTTTCGATTTGACTTCTTACATCTTCTTCTGTCTCTTTTGATTATTATAAAGTTTTTATTAAAGTTTCATCATCCACTAATGATCCTTTAGTTTCTTATAACATTCTTAAAATTTCATCATCTAATTGTCTAAGTTTTTACTCATTTTGACCTTTCTTTTGAATCAATTCAATTCTTGTCTTTTCTAGATTATTTTCCATTTTTCTAATAACCTCAGAAGTCAATTACTCTTCAAGACCTTTTTCTTTTACAATGAAATTAACTAATGTAACTTAAGTAGATATTTCTGGCTTATAAGTAGGGTTCGACAATTTTGTAGTCATAAAAAATCTGAAATTTGGATCATATAAAACTTCTTTTTCTCCCATAATCAACATTAATTTACCAGCGACTTTTTTAAAGTTCTTTTTAAGAACTGGTTCTACGTTTGAATCTATATCTTCCTCAACGTTTTATAATACAATGACCATACCGCTTGATATAGCTTTTTCAATTTAAGAAATATAATTTGTAGTTTATGGATCAATGACAATGAGTTTATTTTTATTAATTTCTTTTTCCATAGATTTGACCCATTTATTACCTTGCATTTATGGATCTATCATTAATGGCCACCTTTTGCTTTTTGTTACTAATACACCATTATCTTTTGAGAATGAATCATCTGGTAGTCCTTAGAAACTCCATTATAAGAATTCACTTGGTTTTGCTAAGAACTCTTAGAAATTATAATATCTTTAATGTGGAATTGATAATTTCTTAATATTTATCATCATTGATGTCAAATATTAGTCTCGATATTCACTTCCAAAAGGACCTGCATAACACAAAAATGCTGAAGTAAGTAATGCATCTCCAATTAAATAATCATAATTTTATTCTAACATTTTTTTTCTAATTATCCAACCTTCTTTTGTGCTCGATAAACCTGTAATCAATTTATCAGATCTGTCTAATTTTATTTACATGAGAGAAGTTTCTTCATGATATTATTACATTTCTTATTTGAATCTTACTAAATCATCATTTAATTTTATAATGGTATCTTTTAATTTGAAGTAATTTTCTCTTAATAACATTAATTCATCTTCAGATTTTTTAAGCTTCTCTTTAAGACTTGCGACTTTTTTTCTTTTAGGTTCAATATCTTTATTTGCCTTAGCATATGCTTCCATTGCCAAAACCCAATCCCACATAGCACCAGCGGCATCAGAAATACTCATTACATTATCTCTTGACATATCTCCTTTATGAGTATATTTCTCCATTTTTTTAATTGTAGATTAAGACATATTTTCTTTATCATATGTTTTAAGTTTTTTTAAAAAATCTGGATCGTTAATCTCTTTTTTTATACTAGCCCAACTAGTATCTTTACCAAGAATTGTCATAATTGCTGAACAAACAACGTTTACGGCAGGTGGTGGTTAATTATATGTTCTTAATTCTGCAATTTTATTTTTTTATAAGTTATTAAGACCATCCTCAGCTGCTCTTAAAATAGGTTCAGCTTTTTCAACTTCTGCCTATGCCTCAGCAGCTAAATGTTCAATTTCTGCTTTTTCTTTATCTAAAATTGCTGTTCTTTTTTCAACTTCTTTCTAACTTTCATTTGAATTTATTTAATCATTTTCAATTTTAATCATAAGATCTTCACAATCTTTAGTTTTTTTTGATAATTCAACTTAATTAATTCCAAGCATTTTTTGCAATAATTCTGATGATTCTGCGGCATCATCTAACTTTTTAAGACCGTTAGATAATTTATTTATTTCCCCTCCTATTTCTCCTTATTTTTATTATAATAAATTTGTGTAGCCAGTAACTAAATCAATATAAATAGTTGGTGTAACATAATACACTCTTTTAAGTTCATTATACATTTTTGTACTTAAATCTAACACTTAAGTATGAGCGATGCCAAAGAATTTAGCCAAATTATTTTTCAACACAGTATCTGATTCCATATTCTCAGCAGTCTATTCTTCCTCTGGAATTTCATGTGTTTTCACATTTTATAAGTATTAATGAGCTACTTCTATCAATGCCTCATTAGGCCATGGTAAATACCATATACATGTTGTATTATTTACGAGACCTGGATACATACGAATGTAGTTTTTAAGCCCATCACCAGTTTTACTCATACATATAATAATGTGGAAATTAGCTTATATTCTTGAATAGAAATATTCGTTCAATTCGTCATCATGAACTCTTGCGTCTTTACTTAATTTCTTTTCATTTAAATATTCTTTTTTTATTTTATCTCTAATTGCAGGTAAATCCTCTTTAGCAGAAAATAAATTTGGAATCTCCCCTACAGTCAATATATTATTGATGTCTTCTACAAAGGCATCATTTATTATTTCATTATCACTGAATAAAAATACTCCTTATTTATTTCTGAGACCACAAACAGTTGACCATTTTTTAATGTCTTCTCTAAATTCTCTTAATCTATAATTTTTATGTAGTTCAATCTAAAAGATTTAATATCCTGCGATATAACTTGCAAGTCTTGTCAAACAATGTCTTCCTGAACCGCCTTCTCCTACTAATAGACCATGACCTTTTGCTAATTTTATAATTCTATGAATTTTACATATATAATAAATGGCATCTTAGAATAAAACAATATTCATCTATTATTATTTACTTTTATCATTATATTCTTTAAGTTTATCTTCAACAATTTATTTTAATTTAATTCTTTCATTATAACCAACTTCTTGATAAACATTTGGTGCATTTTCATCAAAGAAATCAACAAAAATAGAATCTTCTTCATTTTCATTAGTACATTCTTTCATATTCGTTAATAATGTCATTTCAATCTATTCAGTTATTATTTTTTTCAAATCAGATCTATCTTCATGATTAACTAATCTATCATGGAATATTCTAAGACATTCATGAACCCATACTCTTATCAAATTTTGTTTACTATCACAATAGAATCTATTTATCTAATATAATCCTTATATGATTTTACTCATATCTCTAAGATTAAACATATAATGGCATTTTGCTGGAATTGGCAAGAATTTTTCTGAAACTCTTTTATATAAATTGATTGTTGCGATTGCCAAGGGTTCTGATAATGGTTTAATCTCTTCGTCGAATTCAGAGAATTTATGAGCCAAAATTGATTAGAATATACGTTATAACTATTTATCATTAGGGAATGTAAAATTTAAAGTGAAAAACTTTGATTATAGTCTTTAACTTATCTCTGCTCTACCTCCTCCTGGGGGTCCCATGGCAGAAATGAATTATATATCTAAAATGTATTTAAATAATTCTTTTTAATTTGCATCAAACCATCCTTAATAGTCCATCCATTGTCTTAAAAGTTCGATAGCAGATTATGAACCAAAAGTATCTTTTCTAGGCATATTTAAATCATCAATGAAGAACATGGCTTTTTTTCCACTTGGTACCATTTTATTTTTAGTTCTTTTAACCAACTTCGATTCAATAATGTCTTAAACTTTTGCTGCAGTAGTTTATGCACTAAATACAATAGAACCTGTACTATAACTGTCATCTAAATCAATTAATATTCCATTCAACAAAACGGTTTTTCCTGTACCAGTCACACCACAGCATAAAACATTTACATTCTATCTTGTTAGTGCTTATATAATATATCTATTTCTTGTAGTATCTGCTGTTGGAACAAACATTTTATGGAAAGATACTCCGGCAGGTGGCTTATATATGGCGCTTATTTTTTCTTCCCATAGACCCCATTCTAGTTTCTCTGTATTTATATAGTAATCATAAACTGTATTGTTGTGTGGGAACATACTTTCGATGTCTCTCATATAGTAGTCAAAAATATTTCTACCATCTTCATTTACGCTAGCACCGAAAGACCAAATTAATGCAAAGGCAAACCATTTTTCTAATAAACTAATATAAAGATCATCTTTTTTTGAACTTTCAAATGATAATGCATTGTCTTATTTTTATAAAGAATCAAGTAATTTACAGAACCCAATAACAATGGCAGTATTAGAAATAGGAATCAATTCTTTACATTTACTTTTAGCCTTAATTACTTTTGGAATCCATTTTTCTATCAAATCATTTAAACTTTCTCTTAAAAATTCATCTTTATATTATTCAATCCAAGATTATACATAGCTTTCCCATCCTAGATCATTTATGTCTAAATATACCATACCAGCTCTAGAAACTGTTGCAGGACTGGCTACACTTAAGTCTTAGACTTCAAAAATCAATCCCATTTAAGGTGGTAATGATATACGATCACCATTTAACAAAGTTAACACTTTATTATCATCTAATACTGTATTCATACTTTCTATCCATAAAGTATCTACAGGACCATCAAGAACCATCCATTTCAAATCATTAGATTCATCTCTGCAGAGTCTTGCCATCATAGTTGATAGTACTCCGTCATACCATTCCATAGTTTATATATCCATATAACCAAAAAGATCATTTATAGTAATTGATTTAGGGTTCAATATTTCACATTTAATTCCTGGATATTTTGTTGAATTATTTTTATGTAAATGAGCTATAGTTTTTTGAAGCATTTTCCAACATGTTGATTTTCCTGATAAGGTTTTTCCTACCAACATATTACCGTGTCTTGTATTTGTTGAGTCATATAATTGAATAATTTTTTGTACTTACATTTGGTTGATTTATAAATTATTACTTTTTACAATATACTCTATATTTTCAAGTAATTCTTAATTAATTGAGTCTACCATGTCAATATTAGGGAATAAATCTTAAAATAATGCATTAAATAAATGAACATCATCTACAATGAATTTTGGTATATTCATATCTTTAATTGCTTTCATTATGATTTTAACTTCAGATTATATTTCTTCTTATTCTATTTCTTTTTGAGAAAGCTCTTTTTATGCTTCTTTTGCTGCGGCATCTTTTTCTTTGTCCACACTTTTGTCTCTTTTGATCATACCAGCGTATGTCAAAACACTCTTAATTGCTCTGAGACCAAAATCATAATGATCTTATTTTGAAAGTTATTAAATCATCAAATTATATAATGTAGTCATTTTAATTGAATGATATTTACCAAATTTGAATCCTTCAGATTAAAGCATAATTTCGCAAATATTAGCTAAATCTGGTAACATCATAGAAATAGGTCTAAATTAGGATTTTAAATTATCAGGTAACTCACTACGACCGGCATAGCCAGGATTCATTGTGATAAAAATACCTGTTTATTCTTTAATAGGAATAACTTCTCCTTCAAAAGCAAAACTAGTGAAATTTTCAGGATGATATTATTTTAAAGCATTATAAATTTAATGTACTTATTGAGCAACAACTGAAAGTACTTCTAATTCGATACGATTAAATTCATCGAAACAACCCCAACAACCAGTTTACATTAAACCACTAAACATACGACCAATATATTTATAATCAAAACCATCTGAACAATTAAATACCAAAACGAATTTCGCCATTCCTTTACCAAGATCCTTAACAGTTTCTGTTTTACCCGTTCCTGCAGGTCCTTAAGGGGCTCCTCCTTTTTTAAGCATCATAGCGGCAGTTAATGTCATGTAGCATCGATCTGTCAAACTCGTTGCTACAAGTCTACTATTATTTCCTTAATATTCGAAACCATATGGGAATCTGGTATTATTTATATGTTCAATATAACAATCGTAGCTCTCACTTTAAGGAGTGAAATAGAATCTTAATTGTTTTAACCAATCAAATGAATTTGGAGAAACACAAGTTTTATACAATTATTCCATAATATCTCTGGAATGTACCATAACAGTAATCAATGCAACTAATTTTAGTCTATCCACCTCATTAGTAGGTTTTCTTACTAATTTTGTTAATTCTTCAATAAAATTACGTTTTTCATCTCTAGCTATTTTCCATGATCTAGCTTTATCGGGTTTTTCTGAATTATATATGTTATTAATTGCAGAGAGACTTTCGTTTGTCCAAAAAATACAACTGGCAGTTATTAATAATTATCCTGGCCAAGTTGTTATCCATTTATCAACCCATTTCATTCCTTAGGCATCTTTTTTTTTTATTCCTAAATGAGTTCCCATAAGTTTTTTTTTCAATGTTTCTCTCATAACTTTTTCTACTTGAAGAAGCCAACTTTCTATTCCATATTCACAAGGAACTTTTAATGATAGATTTAAATTTTCCCCATCAGGTGATATTATAGAATCAACTTACCAGTTTTCTTATCCTCTTCCTCTACCTGGAATACTAATTGTACTAAACTCTAGTTTTTTTATTCCTTCAAAGCATTTTTTAACATGTTTATTTACTCTCATAGGTTCTTTAGAATTTCCTAATAATTCGAACAAATCATCATTATATATGAAATAAAACCTAGGGAATTCTTTTCTTTTTCTTTCTAACAATTAGAATAGAATTTTTTAACTTTCATCTAATTTTTTGCTCATGTCATATAAATCGGTTAAAAAATCTTACACAATTAAAGCACGTTTAACATTTCTATCTTCATACATTCTTGACATATGGAATGATAATCTTGTATTTACAGCCATAAATTTAGTAATATCACCAATAAGTTACTTATCTTAATCATTTTGTTAAGAGGCAAATATTGATTCAAGATATATCCATTATCTCTATACTTGAATAAGAATTTCTATTGTTTCCATAATTTAAGTAAGAATTGTTTCCCAATTTTCAATAAACTATTTAAAACTCTCATAAAATAATGTAGTCTTTTAAGTAGCCAATATTGTCATATTTTCTTCTAAAACTGAATTTATTTCATCAGTTTTTTTTATTTTATATGTTTTTTTATGAGGTTCCATTTCAATTGTTAATGTTTCCCATGTAGTTTCAATTTTTTAAAGAGCACTTTCTATCTTATATTCTTCCCTTGCTACTTCACAAATTTCTCTAACCGCCTCGGCATTTTATATCAAATTTAGTTTAAAAACTTCTCCTATTGAGAATGTATCAGAATTAGGCTCTATCAAAGACCCTAATAATCTCTGCATTTTTTCCCAATGTCTTTCTCTCATATAAGGTTCCCTTAACATTTGAATTAAAGGTAATGTTGATTTGACTTATTCAAGGGTAATTTTAATATTCATTGTCACTTCCCATTTTTTAACATCTTTTGAATAATCTTTCATAGCGTTAAGATATTCATCTTCAATTTCTTCTTCGATCTCTTCTACGTTTACTTTTCTAAATTAGTAAGTCATTATGTTTTTCCATCTTTTATCCCAAGATTCTTTATGTTACCAAACCATTTCAAGGTTTTAAATTTCTTTCTCTACAAATTCTAAATCTGTTGATGGAACATAGTTTATTTTGAATAATTCAACACCGAATTTTTATTTTTCTTCACGGGCTCTTTATACTCTTGTTATTTCTTTATATTCAGCTAAAATCTAAAAGGCTTTATCATTATTTGTTGTGGAACTTGAGAAAGGTGCATTTTATACAAATTGTCCCTTGTTATCTGCTGCTTCTTTCATAAATTCATCAAGGCCTTTGGATTATTCTAGATATAGGTCCTTTTATTATTATATAAATTAAATTAAATTAAATTAAATAAATTAAATACATTATAGCTTTTCTAAATGACAATTGAAGCCTTATCAAGCATAACACAAAAATCATTCCATTCCTATCTTAAATTATTTCTTTTAGTTTATTCGTCATCTTTTAGAGCTAAACTGTATTCATCTAATAATTTGAATTTTTCTTCCAAAGGAATTAATTTTGATTCAAGTTAAGGTTTATCTTCCATTAATTTTTTAAGTAAATCATTGCTTTTTTTAAATTAATGAAGATCACTTATTGGTACACTCAATTATACAGAGCTTGTCTAAAATAATTGATATAAGCCAGATAAATCTTTACAAGCCTTTTCTTATATTGCAGAAAGTGTAACATTTTACCATACTGCCATGATTTCAATCAATGTATTTTTAATGCTTGTATTATCTAATGAAATACAACCAGATTTATCACTTGTTTTTTATGCATGAATTTCGGATTAAATAATTTCATAATTTTCAATTTTTGATTTCAAATGACTTATCGATTCATTTTAATCTGCCATCATTTTAGTCATTTTTTCTTTAATATCAATTTTTAGCCAGAAATTATCTCTTTTTCTCCAAGGATCTAAAAGTTCACCCAAACCATCGCTAGTTTTTTTTAGATTATTCAATATTTTATCTGTATATCTTTTAATATCATGATCTTCACTTATTCTATCATAGAAACTTGCTAATTTTTTACCATCATCTTCAAGTGTAATCTCATCTATTTTAATCGGTTATTTCACAGGTCTTCCTGGAATAGGATTTTTTGCCTCTTTTTCTATTTATATGTTCACTTCAGTTAGTTTTGCTATTCTTTCTTAATGCATTAATAATTCCATTCTTTTGAAATCTTTAACGACCTCTGTCATAGCAGCAGTCGTTTGTCTAACCTAAGCAATTAAATAATCTGTTGTAGGTTTGAATCCTAATTAATTATTTTCTAGTTCTACAGATAATCTAAATTATGGTATAGGATTGGTCTTTTCATCACCAACTGTTTTTTGTAATTAGAGTAATGATACTTTTAATGATTTTTTTAATGCTTCTTCAATTTTCATATCAATTGAACTTACATATTTAAACCATTATTTTTATATATCTTAACGTTAAAATATGAAATATTCATAAGATTCGCATAATATTTATTTTATATCCTCTAAATGATTTTTCATTTTTTCTTACATTTCTTTTCTATGTTTTTCTTATTCTTCCATGAAAAATTTGATTTCATATTCTTATTTTTTATCTATCAAAATTAAAGGAATTTATGAAATTTCTTAACATTTTGCATATATTTTTTATGTATTTGACTTAAAAACGTGTAATTTATTACTCAATTCACTACAAGATTTTCTTACATCTCTAACAAAGTTTTCTAAAATAGTTTTACTAGACCATTTTAATTTATTTAAACCAGGAGCAATAACTTTTTCTGTCTATTCTAAATGTTGTTTGAATAATTTTTTATAAAGTTATTCATTTTTATTTTCTTCAAATTCTTCCATACATTCAATTATATTATTGTAATCCCTTACTGCCAATAATACAAACTCTCTTAATACTCTTAAAGGCTCTTTATGAATAGTTGTAATATCATCAGCATAGGCTGGAACGACAACTCCAAAATTAGCCAATTTTTTCCATGTGGTAACTTCTTTCATTAAATTGAATAATTATCTATCAAAATTGCTTTCCAAATGACCAGGTTTACTTTATAATAAAGAATTTTTGGCTTCAATTATATTTTCCTCATTTTTGACTAAAACAGCTTTAGAAAGTTTTCCTTCCATTGGGTTATGGGATTCTTCCATGTCTCTATTTTCCTCTCTCCATTCTTTTAATCTATATTAGATTATAAATTGTCTAAATGTTGAGAAATATAAATCATATTTATCTAATGCCGTCTTCTTAACACTATCATCAACAAAACATAGTCTATCAATCTATTCTTTCATTTGTTCAATTCTATGCACTAAACTACGTACAAATACGGCTTGTCCTGAATATTTCCCTTAATTTAATGGAACTAGATTTTTAAAATTTTTCATATGATCAAATTCTTATTTTGTCTATTCTAACTCTTATTAGAAAAATTGAATGACTTCCACTGCTTTTTTTCTTACTGAATTTTTAATGCTCTCTCTCTTTGCCAAATAATCAAAGGCTTCTAACATCTCAACACCTTCTTTTACTGTAACTACAGATTCGAATGCTTACAAAATGACTTTTTAATACATGATATCTAAATCTTTCATCCCAATTTTAAATGAATTAAATTCATCATGCCATGAAGATGCCTTTACATCAAGAATTTTGTCTTATTCTAATTATCTTATTTTATCAATTGATTTTCGGAAAGTTAATTTTATTTCTTCTAAGATATTTATTATTTCTGGTCCCCTTTTTATAAATAATTAATTTTTAATAAATATACTTTGATCCTCCGAATTATGGAATTTAACTATCACTTCCTTTTCTTGCAAATTGTAATTAACCTTCACATATCTCTTTTAATTCTATACATCTCTAAACGAAAGCCTCAACTTGTGCAAAAATAGTATTCATATTGAAATCCCATTTAATTTATGGGTTATTTTTGGTAATGATTCCTGTAGTTACTGTATATATTTTTTTCCATTTATTTCCGCAGTCAATACTATCTTAAAGATCTTACATACATTTTTCAATATCTCCATCAAGCATATCTTTAATATTGATTTATTTTTTGCATCTTTTTATAATTTCATTAGAAATTTTATGTAATAATCCTGTGATACGATCAGATTTATTATAATGAGAAGATTTTTCGAATATCATTCTAACTCTATTTAATAAATTTGGTAAAATTTCTGGGATTTATCTTGGAGATTCACAGTCTTATAATTATTTACATGGTTCATAGAGACTCTTTAAATATAATAAATTATCATCTGCCTCAATGGAACCTTCCTTAATTTTACTAGTTAAATCTTAAAATCCACTATTATATGAGGATTCTTATTTTGTCAATATAGATTGAATTTATTTTAAGTCAGGTTTATCCAATTATGCATCAATATAGCTTAAATTATTTTTTCTTCTTCTCCAATAATCAATTTCATCTAGTGGACCAGCATTTTCTAAGTCATGTTAACTGTCTTGATTATTCACAACTTCTTTAATTTATCTGTTCCAAAATATCATTGTAGTTTCTAATCTTTAAATTAGATCTTTATCATGGTATGCTTGATCTATATCAGGAAAATATTCATTTGGAATATATAACTCGGTAAATCCCTCATATGCGTAAGCTTATTCTGTTAGTGTGGCCATAAATTTATCTAATTGACCCATGAATTCTTTTTTTGCATTTTCAGGCCATGTTTTGTCTCTTATGAAAGAATAGATATATATATTATTCATTTAATTTAAAAGTGCTTTTAGATAGTTATTTTATATCTTTCCTGCAGAAAAACATAAAGAGACATTTTTCATATCCAATTCATAATTATTATCAGGGGATGGTATTTTCATAAAATAGCAAAAATCTGAATCATGATTATTTTTATTAAATTTAGGTGGTCCAGTAAATGAAAATCCTAATTACGTCTCTTAACACCAACAACACATTAAAATTTTAGTTTCATCCTTAGCAAAATCCCATGTTAAAACATCATACTCAGGTTTCCAAAAATCACTGTCATATTTGTCTAAGAATACATCAATACTGTCCTTGAAATAATTGATTGTTTCTAAAATTATAATAAATTTACCTTAATGTCCTTCAACCTTATCTCTAAATGATTCTATAACATTAATGCCACCAATGACTTTTTCCACTCCATCTATGAATTTTTCTCTAGGATTTCGTGAGTCTACCGATGTTTCTTTTTACTTATCTCCCTCACCATCTTCTAATTTTTCAAGATTGAGATGCATTCCATCTTTATTCTCTTGTTTGTCATTTTATGACTTTATATCTTATTACTCTTCTTGAGGTTTATCCTAATTGGTTTCTTAATTAGCTTTTTCCTCTTACATATTTGAAATCTTTAATTAATTATTATTAGATGAAGTTTTATTTTTTCTAAATATCTTAATTTTTGAATATTTATTTATTTAAAAATTCTTTTTTACATTATTCTATTAATGAAACAAATATTTAAACATCTCTAAATAACGTTTCATAAAGTAAGGGTATGAAAATAAAATTGGTCAACACCTTGATTTTGATTTATGGAATAAGGGAAATATGATTTTGATCTAAAATCATTTAAAAACATATATTAATGAAAATTTTTAAATAAATAAATGACATATACATCAAATGATAAAAAAATCATTGTTCAATGTATTATTTTGCTAATTCTATGAAAATATTAAAAATCTAATATAATCACTATTTAAAAATTTTTTTAATAAATAATTTATATAATATTTATCATAAAAAGAAAATTATATAAATGT
>Ga0228633_1000196_pt1 | contig 16516 bp, 21 predicted proteins | sample 41DmetaG_FD_182703 | JGI IMG/M metagenome (GOLD analysis project Ga0228633, IMG submission 182703) | Seawater microbial communities from Monterey Bay, California, United States - 41D | ecosystem: Environmental > Aquatic > Marine > Coastal | place: USA: California | collected 2016-11-13
CCCAACCCCAACCCCTAAATTAAAAAACAAGCTAACTTTAAATTATAACTTATCTTATTAAAAAATTATAAATATTTATAATTATAAAATTATATAATTATTATAAAATTTTATAATAAATAATATAATCTAATTTTATAATATATCATTTTCATCATTCAACTGAGCATAATAAAGCAACTCCTCTAAGTTTCCATCTTTGAGGTCCACTTCCTTCACATGGAAGTCCTACTCTGAAGATAATGTATCTATCATTTCTCTTTGGATATTTATATACAGGGCATGAATAAGTTGAAGACATACGTTCTCCATCTGGTGATTTTTTCTTATTAATAGCTGTGCAATATAAAATAGGTAATGGAGCAAATAGTTTTTTAGGTTCAGGATCATCAAGTCCATTCTTAGCATATCTGGCTCCTTCTAAACTCAAACCATGAATGTAAACACCCTCTCCTTAGATGTCTTTAATCATTTCATATTCTCTCTCTTTAACAATAGAGTGATATGCTACATCGTCTAATGACCAACTTTCTTTGTCTTTACCACCTCCTTTATGCATACGTGTAACTTCTTACTTCATAGCAGTCAAGAAACCTTAAGGATTAAAGAATCCAGTCAACCAATATGTATTTGGTCTGGTAGTTCTAAGCCAGTTGTTTAGTTAATTATATCTTTCCATTAAAGAAGTAACCCAAGCACCCAAAGCTGGTAAAATCCATGAAATTTCAGCACCGGATGCATCATATATCCATTTATTTGGGGCACGAGCATCAGCAAGTGAATCGATAGCATCCATAATCTCTGGTGTCATGATCATTTTACCATCAATGGCTTCAATAATATCAGACAAAGTATTTCTGACAAGACTTAAAATGAATTAGAAACGAGAAATTTCTTAAAATAAGAAGACATTTTATGGAACTGCCATTCCTTTATCAGCTAATCCTTTAGGTCCTGAAATTTTCTTGATAGTTTCTCTAACATCTGTAAGGTTATAATCTAATGGCAATTTTGATCTAACATCTCTTGCTTTTTCTTAAATCATATCATCTCTTGATACACCACTTCCTCCAGATGTATCCTTTGGTCTTGTCTCTGTCAATGTATTTATCATTTCAAGTGATTCTTTAAGTCTAAAGGTCAAATCAGCATTGGGATGAAGTCCAAATACTTCTGGATTATCAACAGAAGGAACATTATCAATATATTCTCTATATTTAGAGATTTCATTATTTGGGTTAGCAGGAATTTTATATTTATATCTCTCTTTTGTTGCTGTTCCGGATCCCTCTGAAATAATTTCAATGAAAGTATGTTCATTTCCGAAGACACCCTCTTTAATGTAATCATCACCATAAGCATTGAAAAGTTCACGATCTAAATCATCAGTAATTCTTCCACCATATTACACTTCACAAGTCATATATTTGATAACATTGCAATTAATCGATAAAGCTTACATATTTGTGCTTGGTCCTTACATTAACATTGTTAAATATTTCTCAACATAGGCTAAACTAGCTTCTAGATCAGAATTATTGAATTCATAAGGGACGCACCAACCTAAAGGTCCGAATTTACGTCTTTCTTAAACTACTGAATGTAAGAAACAAATTGTAAATGTTAATGCTCTCCAAGAAGGATGTTCAATCTTATCTAAGAAATCTTAAGTAATAATTGTGGTAAATGTCTTGAAAAGACCAGCTTTAAGTCCTTTAGGGGGCTCATTCGTTACTTTCAAGGATGTTTGTAAAAGACCAAGAGGGAAGAGTTTATGAGGTTCAGTTGTGATCCAGAGTCTGAATTCGTCATGAATCTAGTAATTTCCAGGTTCTAGGATATTTAATAGTTAATCCATGAATTTCAATCCCAAATGACAATTTTATAATACAACCCAGCCACCAGTTTAGAAACATTCTTACATAACAGCAAATGCCTTAACATCCTATCCTTCTCCCATGGATACAGCTTTCAAAGGGAATTTCTTTTTTTTCTTTGCCAAATCTTCAATAGATGAAGTGGGATCTGAACCAGCAGATAATAAGTAAAGAATAGGTTCCAAAGAACTAGATCCTTCCCAAATTTTATCAATTGGATATGATAATGGAGTAGTGAACTCTTTACCTAAAACATTCATTATAAAGTTATTTGAAGAAACTAAAGTACGATCCTCTCTAATAGATCTAACTAAACAAACTGAAAGTAATGATCCAATTTCTTTTTCAGCGATGATTCTATCTTAGAAATCTGGGATTGGATAATTTTCAGGATCATTTTTATCAATCCATTATTTCCATTATGCTTCATTTCTTTACATACTATCAGGTAAATCTCTAAAGAATGCCAAAGGATCACTTCCAAAATGATGTTTGCTTAAAGCAAGAATATTAAGCCAAGCTTTGTCAGTAATGAAATTAAATGGTCTGGCTCTCTCTGATTTGATATCTAAACTAGCACCACCCTTTAAGAAAATGTTAACATCTCCATTAGAAATCTTCTCAGCAGTGACTAATAGTTTAAAGCAAATCATAAGAATATAAGTAATTTTGTCTCTTTCGAAAAGTCCTCTATTTACATATTTGTAGACATGATATGTTAAATATTTGATAATCTTTTCAACTCTTTTGCTTGGTTATTATTCTTTTTCAGACTAATCAATAGATTCATCAAAGAGTTTTAAGAATTATTCTAAAGATGAATTATACATCCAAGAAATAAGTGACATATCAATAATACAGAAATATAATGCAGATCCTCTAATAGCAACTGGTCTATATTATTCTCTCTTTTCATTAATTTCTTTTGTCTTGATTTCGGCGTCTACCAATTTAATTTACACATCTTTAGATTGTGTTTTTGTTAAATTTAACACATCCATAAGTTCGGTATCATCCAAAAGATTACCTTTTGATTAGGTTAAACGCTCTAATAAATTTTTATCAAGTCTTTATAAATCTTTCTTATTGAAGTTAACATCAGCTAATAATGTATTTAAAGATTCTTCTAATGCTTTTTATTCTTTTGAAAGTACTCTACCCAAAAGTTATTGTTCAAGACCTTTCTAAGTAACAGTAAAATCAATGATTGTTGTTTTTGCTGAAAGTTCTGGGGAGAAAGCGGGATTTGGTAATCTACAAGTTAAGAACATTTAGAAATGAGGAGAGAAATCGAATTAAGAACCACCGACATCGATGAAACAATTTTTACCTCTGGTTTAGATTTATTTTTCCAAAACTGGGTCCAACATAGGGTCGACCTCATTTTCAATTCCTTCAATAACTAATGTTTTTCCTTCTTCCATGCAGAATTTCAAATATTAATCTTTGAATTTAGGATTGTTCAATGAAACAATACATCTTGCTGGATCAATGAATTACTCAAATTTATTTTAGATCCAATTTTATCCTTATCCTTATGGATCAATCAAAAGTGGATATCTTGAGGAATTTGTAACCATAATACCGTTTTAGATTGATAAATCATCTTTTGGTAATCCTTAAATATTCCATTCTCCAATTGTAGCATCATCAACTAAGAATGCTGTCAATTCTAAAGTTGGTGTTACTGGAACACCTTTTTTCTTCATATCTCCAATGAAATATTCATTTTAAAGTAAAGATCTAAATTCTGAATTGAAAGGTCCACAATATGAAATAAAAGCGGTAGCCAAAGAGCAATTACCAACTAATCTTCTCTTTTATTCTCCAATTTCACTGGCACCTTTTTGCCATCTATCTCTTTCATCAGTAAGAGAAGAAATTAAAGTTCTTGCAGTTGTAATTTTCTTTTTAGTCTTACTAGCTTAGTCTTCTAAAATTTGTTTCTCAGTCATTTGTTTTCTGAATTTTTCATTTAAATCTGCCATAAGTACTTTAATAGCTGACAATTCAATATTAGATTTCTCTAATTCGGCATTGGCTACTTTTAATTTACCTTCCTAAACTAAAAGGAAAGCTTATTTAGGCTTAACAATTTTAGATTTCTCATGATATTCGTAAATAGCGAATGACCATCCCATAATACCAGCTGCAGCCTTTGATACTTATTAACCAGCTTATTCTGTGAACCAATCTTCTTTTTAAGACATATATGGCTCTAATAATTCAATAGTTTCTTCGGTAATTTAATCTTTCTCAAAACCAACTAAATTTTTCAAGAAATTCATATCATTAAGAACAAGTTTACCACCTTCATCGAATGAATCTTGTAAGAATGGAATAATTCTTCCTTCTTTTTTGTTAACCTCAACTTAGACTATAATAACAGGTAATAATTTGGCTTAGAAGAAAACAACAACTGTATCCAAAATAAATTTGACCATAACAGCTGGATTTCTATTAGACTTCATTTCTACGATATCCTTGGCCTAAACTGATGCGACAGCTACTTTAGCTCTATTCAAGGCAGGCATAGCGGCTTATAGATCCTTTTAAGCATCTTCCTTATCTTTTGAGATTTATGTAGCTTGAAGTAAACAATCTGATGTAGTTTTCTCAACTTAATCATTTTTTATTTTAGCTTTTTTAGATTCTTTCTCAATATCTGCAATTAAAAGATCTGTTTTATCAGAAGCTTCTTTTAATTTGGTTTCTTCATCTTTCAAGAGGACCTCCATCTTAGCAATAGAAATAGCTGCTTCAGCAATCTTTTCAAGACCGATTTTATAATTTTTTTCTTAAATGTCTAATTCACCATAATATTTCTTAACATATAAACTCTTATAAGCATTTAGATATGACAAATAAGATTTTGGAGTAACAAAGACTTATCTTCTCATTTTTTAGAAATAAATATCACAAACCAAGGTAACAAGTTAATGTACACTACCCATATGTCTATATAATTCAATTTTAGTCTCAGGTTTGGTATCTAATTCTTTGAAGTTTTTAATGAAAGTCTCTGCGACTGAGATCAATGCCTCCTCAGGCCATGGTAGGAACCAATCAATACAGCATTCGTTGAAAAGAGCAGGGAATTTTCTAGCTCTTTCTCTAAATTTCATTCCGACTGGGGAGAAACAAAGTACAATATGTAAATGATCTCTTACTCTGTCGACGAAATATGCATATAATTATTGAGCAGAGGCCTCAGCAATTCCTCTTTCCTTGCAATATTCTTAAGTAATATCACCTAACCAAGCTTCTTTCTCATCTTTAGCGATTAATCCTGGAATTTCTCCTGTAGATAAGATCATATTGATATATTCTAAGAATTCTTCTTTTTTGACTTCAGCATCAGTCATAATAAATGTCAATGATTTACCAGCATGTCCTGTTTATTCGAAATATTCTTTAATTTCTTCTTTAAGATCTTTTTCACCAAAAGATTTAGTCAATACTAATTGTTTAATGACATTTCTGCCAATATCAGCTGCCAATCTAGTCAATGACTATTTACCAGAACCACCAACTCCGACTAATAAGGCGGAACTTCTTGGTTATTTTATAATACGAGAAATTCTAATCAAATGGCACATGGCATCATCGAAAAGAACCAAATTCATTTTTTTACTTGAATATTTAACATTATAATCATCTAATAATGCATAACATCTTGCTTATAATTTGTCAATATTGCTAATTCCTTCATATATCTATTCAGCCTATACTTCAATTATTCCATCTTCATTTTTAACGTCTTCTCTTAAGAAATCTACGAAATGAATGGGAGTTTCTTTTTTGAATTTATCAAGAATTTCTGATTCACATTATGTGAAAGTTTCTAATGAAATTTCATGAATGTAATTTTTAACCTAGTCTTTTTCTTTATTATTTGTTAATTTATCAACAAAGACTCTTTCGCATTCATGTCTCCATAAAGCAATTAAGAAAATTTCAGGTTTGAAACCAAGAGTTGATCCTTATAAGATGATTTCTCTTTTAATTCCTGAAACACCTTTGAAAATTCTAGAAAGTTCTCTCATATTAAAAACATAATGGAATTTTGCTGGGGTAGCCAATAATGTTGCTTTAACTTTGCTCAATAGTTTATAAGTAGAATCTGCTAATCCATCAACTACTTTATTAAATTCTGTGCTGTATTTAGCTGGTTTGAATACATGTTTAAGAATAGGTGAATAAATAACATTAATGAATTATGGTAGAATCATATTGAATATAAAGAATTATCTTTTAATTCTATTTGGTACATCATTTCTACCTCCGCCTGGTTAATTCATAGCTCCAATATAGGATAGATTTTTAATATTTTTGAAATTTCCTCTCATGCTCTTATCAAGCCAATAGAAACCTCCATTATCTATCAATTATCTAACAATTTCTAATGTTTCTTAATCTCCCCAATTATTGACTTAAGGCATATTAATATCATCAATGAAAATTGTCATTTATTTTCCTTAAGGAGGAGCAAAATCTTTACCCATTTTGAAATCACACTCGATTTCAACATTTGATTAGAAAGTAAGTGGTTTAGTAGCACTGGAGAAATTCATTCTTTTGAATAACATAACATCTTTATTAAATCTTTCTGAGTACATAAGTACTGATGAAGTTTTAGCAGTACCTGAAGTACCGATTAACATAACAGATCTATTACAGAGATTACTCTTTGATTATTTCAAAATAGCATCCAAAATAATATTTGCTTTAAAAGAATCCAAAGTTGGGATCAAAGTTTAAGAGAATTAGAATTTTTCTGGTGTTTTCCATTCTTCGGGTACGCATTATCTCCATTCGACCATATTTTTTGAAGTGTCTAAATAATAGTCGAAAATTGTTTCATTCTAGTTTCCTTTTGATGGGATTGGAACATTCTTCATAGTTAAATGCTCATGGAATAAAATTCTGTCAGGGGTTTCTAAGAGACCTCCCATTCCCCAAACAATTGAGAAAACAAGATATTTTTCATAATCTTCTTCTGAGGCAGTTTTATTTTATGCAACTAGAGTTTGTAAGAAACCAGTTAAAAGATTCAAGAATTATGTTACTTACATAATTTCTGAAATATCCATAGCTGGGGCTTTGACACTTTTTTTCAATGATTCAATTAATTTCATACTTAAGAAATATTTAGTGAATAAAGCATTAATTTTTTCGAATTCTTCTCCTCTATTTAGTTCAGATTTTCTACTATTAACCCATGATTTTAAAATAGGCTCATAACCTAAATCACTTGGTGAAATATAAACGATACCGCATCTAGATACGGTAGCAGGGGAAGCATTATTCAAATTTTCAACTTCAAAGACCAATTTACAATTTTCTGTCATAGGAATACGTTCACCATTAGCGAGGGTTAGAATTTTATTATCATCTAATACAGTATTTAAATTTTCAATCCAAATGGCATCGACTGGTCCATCACAAACAATCCAAGTATTAAATTTATTACTACGTTGATTTGATTTTTGCCATAAAGTTGAGAAAATACCTGGGGTCCAATCATCAGAAATTTCTGATTTGACACCATAAAGTTATTATGGAGTAATAGCCTTAGGATTTAATACATTAATCTTATATTATGTTCCTAGTTCAGTCAATGCACTAGTCAAAACTTGCATCATAGCAGTTTTACCACAACCAGTGGCTCCACACAACATAAAACCGTGACGTACCATAAATGTTTCATAAAGTTATATGATTTTCAAAATCCAAGTTTCATGATATTAATATCCTTTCTTTTCAACTGAAATTCTAATTTGAGCTTCTACTTCTGGATAATATTTCTTTGGAATATTAGTTTGTTTTGGGAAAATATCACCAAGTAATGATAAGAATAATGGAATATCATCTGAAACGAATTTAGATAAATTCATATCTCTAAGAGATCTCATCATAAGCATTTCTTCCTCAGATTTTGGTTCTTAACGTTTGTTATTACCAGCTGTTCTAAGAACAGATAAAATATTTCTAAGTCCAAAATCATAATGTCTTTATTTACTCAATTATTCTTCACAAAGTTTATAAAGAATATTGAATTTTTTACCCAAAATATCGATTCCATTATAACCAACAGATGCCAATTTGACCTTCATAATAGTTTCTCTATCAGGCACCATCATTGTAACTCCTCTAAAGAGAACCTTTAAATTTTCTGGTAATTCTTAACGACCAGCATAACCGGGGTTCATAGTAATGAAATAACCAACAGTTTGAACGATATCAATAAGAATAGTTTCTTCAGGGAACCAAAATTCTTTTAAATGTTATTTTTTAGCGGCAGTAATTGATTCAACTTAACCAGCAACGACTGACAACACTTCTAAGTCAATACGATTAAATTCATCGAAACATCCCCAAAGACCAGATTACACCAATCCTTTGAAAATTTTTGCCATATCTTTAGATCTATGTTAATCACCACAATTTGTAACAACGACGAAAATACCTAAAGTTCTTCCAAGATCTTTAACTGTCTCAGTTTTTCCTGTTCCGGCAGGTCCAGCTGGAGCTCCTCCGTAATACATAGACAAGGCTTAAGCGAGAGTAATATAACATCTATCGGTCAAAGCAGTAATGCAAAGTCTCTCTTTTGCTCCTAAAAATTCGTGAGAATATTAACAATCCCAATCAGTAATTGAAATGATACAATTGTCTTAATCTTATTTCCAATAAATACGAGTTTGTTTTTACCAATCAAAATCATTTATGTCTTTACATTTTAATTCCACAGCCAAATCTCTTTAATGCACATGAACTGTAACAATTGTCTCAATTTTTTAACGATCAATGCATGATGACATATCTTCAAGACACATACCAGTGAAAAGTTCCATCATTTATTGAATTTCTCTTCTTTTTGATTCTAATGCACCTTTTTCGTTTTTGCTTGTTCTTTCAAGACCTTCGGTAATTTTTTATGTCCAAACAGCTTATACACCGATTAAAGCTACTTATGAAGCATAAGATTTAATAAAATCTCTCATTTAAGGAACAGTTGTATTGGCACAGATTTTGCAAGCATCTCTGATAATATCTTTCATAGTTTCTTGCATTTTTTCTTATAAACTTCTTAACCATCCTTCAATAGATCCTTCACATTTTTAATAGTTTGTTAAAGATACAGTTTCTTCATCTCTACCCATAACTTAGGTAATAGCTTTAATGATTTTTTCATTTGATCCTTTCTTTTCAGGATTTTTGTCAAATGTGACTTTATTAATGGCATCAAAAAGCTTTTCAAAATCTTCTTAGATTGATTATGGTTCAGATCCTTAAGATAAAATTTTCAACAAAGTTGGATTTGATACAAAATAGAAACGAGGGAATTTTTTTCTTTTTTTTTCTAAATATTGTTCCAAAGATTTTTAACAAACATCTAAATTCTTTTATAATTCAGGTAAAAAGTCTTTAAGCATATCATTTTAACAACATGGGATAACTTTTTTGGTTTCAACAGCTTTTTCCATAATTTTTAACCAATTTTTGTCAATACCTTAAAACTTTTTGGCTTCAACAGGCATTTATCTTGCGATATCTCCCCCTGTGAATACAGTTTCTAAACTGGTCCATGCCATTTAAACTTTAACCCACATATCCAAAGTTTCTCCAACTTCTGAGAAAATTCTAATTTATTATTCTACTTAAGTTTTGAAAGGAGCTACGTGTCTTTAAGCATTAACTGCGGCTAAAGTCATTTAATCTTCGTCTAATTTTTCAGTAATATTGGCAACACACATACCATTAAGAATACATGGGTAATCTCTAGATTTACCCCAAGTTGAGAATTCGAATATAGCTGAATCCCAGAAAGTTTTGATTTCTTCAAGAGAATATTCAATTTTTAATTATTTATCAGCTGAATCTGTAATGTCAACAATATCTTCGGCATATTTCAATAATCCGGCTTCTATAAGATCACTCATGAAGAAATTGTCTTCGTTTTCATAATTAAGTTATTTTCCACTTATTTCAATAACTTTTTGCCAATGTCTAGCTTTTATTGAAGGTTTTTTTAAATCCATGATAATTGGTAAAACTTCTTTAAGATTATCAATTTCAGTTTTCAATTCTTTATAAGCATTCCATTCTTTTAAATCTTTTGGTAATCTAATACACATATCTCCGTATTTTTAGACTTATTCTTCAATTTCTTAGAATTGTTGAACGGTAATATCAGACCATGCTTTTTCTTTCCATTTTGAGACTGAATCGATAACATCAGCATATAATGAATATAATTTCTTTAAATTTTTAATTTCAGCTTCTGTTTTTTGTAAATCAGGATAATTTTGTTTTTATAATCCGAATAAATCTTCTCCAGATTTGTTAATTTTATAGAAAATATAATTTACTCCATATTCGTCTTCAAATCTTCTCAATCTTTCCATAGCTTCTTTTGGGCTAATATTTTCGACCATAGGTCCATTTAATTCATAATCTTTTCTGAAATCTGAAACATCAACAATAAAATCTTTAATAGATTTTTTTAATGTTTTTAAATATTCAGATTATTTCTATTGAAGTTCTTTTTATTTAATATCAGCATATGACATTAAATTTTCCCAATTTGATTTCAACATAAGTCTTGAATCTAATTCATCTTTATCTATGATTCCTCCTGGTAAATAGCTGTCCAATAATGAATACATATCTAAAACTGGGTTGAATTTCATATCAATTTCAGCTTATTATTTTCTAATTTCTTCTAAACTCTCCATGACATATCCTAGAGTACCGATATCTTTAACTTCTTTGTGTAATTTTATGTCCAAAGTTTTAGTTTATTCAGTCAAATGATCTAACATTCCTCTGGCTCTCTTGTGAAGATCATATGAGAATTAATTTTTCCAATCTTTTGCAAGGAATTTTAATCCTTAACATAAATTCTCGGTTTTTAATTCTATAGCACCAATTAGATGAGAGTGAGAAATCTTTTCAATTTCATCCTCTACACTTGAGAATTTCTTTAATTAATCTTCATAGTCTTATAAAGTTGGATTTTTTTTTGTAAAATCAGTAATACTGTCTTATACATTTTTCATCCATAACCATTAGAATTTTTTAAATCCTATAAGTAATTCATTGACTTTATTTTTTGTTCCTTATATAGAACCAGTCAATAATAAGATGACTTTAACAATTTCCTTATCTTAAGCAATCATTTCATAGAAACTTGCTTTATTAGCATTATCAGTATCAGATTGTTCCCAATTGAATAATTCTTTTGAGCATCTCAAGACAGCAGTAGCTGCCTTATTAATGGAGGATTATATTTCTTCTTAGCTTGGGTTCAATTTAACTTTTTATGTATCGAGTTAAAGATAAATTTCAAAGAAAGCTTTTGATGTAGTCTTATCATTTCCACTGCTCTTACCGCAAACTCTGTATTTCATAGCATTCAAAGAATTTTAAGTTGCAGTCAATAAAGCTTAATAGAGATACCAGAAATAATATCTTTTAATTTTCTTAGTTTCTTCTTAGAATACAGGTTCAACATGAGGATCTAAAGTATATTTAAGAATAGTGTATAATAAATCGTCTACAGCATGCTCAACTTCAACATTTTTACTGACTAAATATTATGTTTTAACTCTAATATAGTCTTCTTATAAAGTAACAAATTAATCTAATGTGAAAGGTTTACTCTCATTCATAGGTAAACTAACTAAAGTGACTTTAGAAACTTATTTCAAATTGTTTTCGATACGATTCTCAATAATGTCATTTACATTTATAATAAGTTATTCTAATCTTCTTAATCCATTATGAACGTGTTCTAAATATGAATCGATATTCATTGATGTCCAAGTTAATGTTACCATACCTGGTCTTAATTTTAATTCCAAATCATCTATGTGGGGACCCAATAAAGTTTTCATTATTGGTTTAACTTTTCCAATGATTCTTTCATATTCTTTTAACACAAATAATAATTCATAGTAATAAGCTTTGAATTTATCCTCTTAAAGTAAAATAATTCTTGCTGATTCTGGGATTTCAATTCCTACTCTATCCATACATTTGGCCTCTCTAATCAATTACATAATTTCTAGATCAAAGTTTACATATAATTTTTTATTCTCTTCATGTCTAACAATCAAAGTAGCTTAGAGGGCTGCTTTTGATTTTTCAATTTCATTGCACCAAGATTGATAATACCACATCTCATAAATGGTAAGTTATTTACCCAATGTGTTATAACTTCCGTAATATCTTTTGATTTCTTAGCAATTTATAACGTGTTCAGGGAACATATTAATGGGTCCTGTGATTTTTTAGAACAAATGTCTAGCCCAAATGATTTTACCGGCATCAGGTGGCATATTACGAACAATTGGTGGATTAGTCTTTTGATCAGTGAAAACTCTTTAAATTCCATCTAATTCAGTAGCATAGTTGTTTAAGATAGCATTATATTTTGTTGTTAATTTGTGTTTCAAACTATCTCTTTTCAATGTTGATTCGAATTTGTGTAAAAGTTTTAATGAATATTCAATATTTTTAAATCTATTGAAATTGTTGTCAATGAAATTTTATAGTTCAATGTCCAAATGAGAAATTTAAACGTTGAATTCGACATAATCTCTATCAAATTTATTATTTTAATAGTCCAATAATTCATGTCTTTTCTTTTTAAAGTCATCGATTATAGTTTTGAAATGTTCGGTTAATTTATCCATTCCTTCTAAATTGTGTTTGGCCAAAGATTAAAATTATTAAATTGTATTGAAAATGTCAATTAATTTAAGAACTCTTCTACAGAAAAGATCGAATTTACCAAAAATTTATGTTTCTGAGAAATCAAAAGTTTTTCCTTTAGGCATATCAACAACTTTTTCTTTAGTCTCTTTATAGCAATCTTTATATTCTCTGTTTAATTTAATACAATTAGATAGAACATCAATCAATGTAACTGGGTCTCTTCCCCAAATATCATCAGATTTTTTACCATCTAAAATTCTTCTTTTACAGTTTGAAATCATTTAATTTGTAATTTTCATGAAAAGACCTGTCATTTTATCTGTGGTATTAAAGAATCTGGCTATTGTATGAATCATTTTAATGGCATTCATAAGAGCTGGGAGTGTATCAATAATTTATTGAGGAGATCCATTGTATAAAGGATCAACAAATTTCTCCAAAGTGGTAAGATATTTTACGTTGTCTTTGGCTTCATTAAGTTTATCAGTCAATAATAGATCGAGTCTTCCGAAATCATGACTTAATTTTGTGATTTCTTCACCAAAAACTCTTTAATTTATATCACTCTTTAATTCTTTGAAAAGTAAAGTTTTGACTGTTTAAAAGTCTTTATTCTTTATTTATTCAGACCAATTTGTTATCTTTTACATACGAACTCTCCAATATTCAAGTTCAACTTTTGGTCCTGCATCGGCTGGCTCTTTTTTATTGTCACTATCATCATTTAATAAATTTTAAATGATATTAAGCCATTAACTGAATTTTCTTTCAAAATAGTGTAATTTTTCACCTTCATTTTATCCTGGCTAACTACTAAGTCTAGCTTAGTCATCAGCATCAAGTTAGAAAAGCTCTTAACCTGGAGCCATGGATTGAATTGAATCTTAAACTTCACTTGCGAATTTTCTTACAAATGATTGATATTCTTCTTAAATCTCTGATTCACATTGTCCCCATTAATCTTTTGTCATTTATTTGATCATAGGGTCATATGTATATTAAACCATTTTATCAAGTTAAATAAGGCAAGCAGGAGAGATTTCTCCGAAAATAATCTCATTATCATTTGCTTCTTACAAATTTACCTTTTTATGTTAAAATATATAATTATTATAAAGATATTTTAAATTATATTATGGGAAAAATATGCTTTTTTGACATTTTTTCCCAAAATTCTTTAAAAAAATAAAAAAATATATAAAATTAATTTTAAATCATATATAAATTAAGATACTTTGAATTTAACGTTGTCTTTAGAAATAGGGAAATTCTTTACAAAATAAATGGCTTTTTCTTTAAGTTTTTCTTGGTCACCATTAGTGATGAAAAGGGTAGGATCGGCCCCAACTTCTTTCATTTCGTCTCCTTATATGTCAATGACTTAATAGTAGACTAAAATTTTTCTAGGACCTTCTGGTGAGAAAAAGCTGTCCAAGATTTAAGAATTTTTATCGAGAGCTAAATATTCCTTTAATTTAGATAAAATACCTCAACTAGTGTTTCATTAATTCTGAGGCAATCGGCAATAGTGGATATCATCCATCTAGCACGTTTAGTAGCTAACATTTTTATTTAAATATTATTAATTAAAAGATATCCAATTTAAATATTAATTAGATAACTGTTATATTTGTTAATAATATTCTTTTTATAATATTTATTTTATATAATTATTATAAATTTTTATTTATGATTAATATAGAAATTATGACTACTTAATTTTTTAAATAATTGCAAATTATCTTTAAAATTTAATAATTTTATATTTATACTATAATATATTAATATAATAATATTAATATAATATTTATAAATTTAGATAATAAATAAACTTTAATTTCCAACCATTAATATTACTAATACCTTAAAAATAAAATTGAACAACATATTAAAAAAACATGTAAAATTATTTTAGTATAATAGTATAATTCCTTATACTGAAATCGATATAAAAGTGCTTAAATGATTGTACATTTTTATACAATTTAATATATTTTATTTAGGCTATAGTGATTTAGGACGTGGTGTATGTTAAAATATTGACAATATATCTAAATGCTTATGTGTCCCTGGTTTCGATAAATTCAGTGAAGATTGTTCAATTAGAAATTGTTTTTATTGCAAAGATGAGAGGTGCAATCAAAATGGAGTCTGTATTTTAGAAGATTCATAAGAATTACACTAAAATAATCTATTTGATACCATTGATATTAAAAATAATAAAAATATAAATATAGAATTAAAAAAATAACAATTTTTAAATCAATTCATTAGTAAAATACCTGATTAGTAGAATTAAGAAAATATAATTAATCAATAACTATAAAAAATTAAAGGAGCTTTTAATTAAGCTAGTTTAGATATTTAATAAATAAAATAAGAATAAATCGAATTATAAAAAATTCAATAAAATGAAATTAATGAAAAATAAAAAATTTCTGAATTATAAGATTCGTAATAAAAATTAATTCAATAATAAATTGATTAAAAAAAATAAAGAAAAAATACTGAATAATTATAACAATAGAAATTAATTTAATAATAATAAATTTAATAAAAAAAATAATAATAAAAAATTGCTGAATAAAAATAATTATAAAAAATTGCTGAATAAAAATAATAACAAAAAATTGCTGAATAAAAATAATAGAAAATTATTGAATAAAAATAATAATTATAAATTGAACAAAAAAAATAATAGAAAATTATTGAATAAGAATAATTACAATAAAAATTAAACAAATAATAATAAATTGAGTAATAATAATTACAATAATAAAATGAGTAAAATAAAAAAATAGAATAATAAAAATTAATTGAATAACAAAATTTATAAAAATAAAAGAAAATAATTGAAAAATAATAAATTGAATAAAGAAGATAATAAAAAATTGCTGAATAATAATAATAATTACAATAATAAAATGAACAAAATAAAAAAATAGAATAACAAAAATTAATTGAATAATAAAATTTATAAAAATAAAAGAAAATAATTGAAAATTAAGAGTAATAATAAATTGAATTATAAAAATAAATTGTAAAATAAGAATAAAATAAAAAATAAAAATCGTTTATTGAATAATAATTATAAGAATAATAATTATAAAATTCAAATAATTCATTTAATTCAAGATAATTAAAATCTAAAAAAAAGGATGATATATATAATTTCAATCAAAATTAATAAAAGAAATATTATTAATAAAATTATTATTAATATCCAAAAAATATATAATAATAAAAAAATCAATAGTAAAACAAATTTTATTAATAAAATTATTATTAATAAAATTTATAATATACTAAATAATAGATTAATTAATAAATTTAATAATTTAAATAAAAATAATAGATTAATTAATAAATTAAATAATTTAAATAAAAATAATAGTTAGAATAATAAGAAATTGAGTAATAAATTAAATAACAAAATTTGTAAAAACAAATGAAAATAAATGAATAATAAAGATAAAAGTAAACATAAAAGTAATAATAAAGACATTACTAATAAAGAGAAGCTAATAAATAAAAATAATAATAATTTTATAAATAAAATCAATAATAGTAGAGAATATATAGATTTCAATATCAATAAAGAGATAATTAATATAATAACTAATAAAAAACATATTTTAATTAAGAATTATATCTAAATAGAAATTAACATTATAATTAATAGTAATTATTTATAATTTTTAAGATTTCAAAAATAGAAAAGTTCATATGGAAGACCAAATTCATAAAAAAATAATTATTAAGGTTAAAAATATCAAAATAGTTACTAAAATCTATAAGTATATATTTTTATATATTTAGAATTATAATAGATAAATATATTCTAAGAGATATTGATATATATAAAATAATTAAATTATTAAATTTTATTAAATTTTGTTATTATAAATTTAGTG
>Ga0228633_1000203_pt1 | contig 16345 bp, 10 predicted proteins | sample 41DmetaG_FD_182703 | JGI IMG/M metagenome (GOLD analysis project Ga0228633, IMG submission 182703) | Seawater microbial communities from Monterey Bay, California, United States - 41D | ecosystem: Environmental > Aquatic > Marine > Coastal | place: USA: California | collected 2016-11-13
TATTAGACTTAAAATAAAATTTACTTCTATAAGATGATTATATAAAATAAGATTTGATAATCCCTTTATATAGTGAAAAAATAAAATACATGTATACAGATATTTAAGTAAAATATTAATTATTAGGCTGATTAAGAATTTCTAAATTTTTATGTAATTTAACATAATAAAAATAGTGCAATTACTATTTTAACTATAATATCTTTTATTTTAGGACTATATTTTTTATTCTTAATTTACATGAAATATAGAGAATAAAAAGAAGATAAACTTCTATTAGACTAAGATATTAATATGTTGATCTGAATAATCTATTTTATGTAATATTATATTTTAATATATATTTTCAAATATTTAAATTTAAATGGGAAATCATAAAATTAGTAAAATTTTTATTTGCACATTTTCATGAACTAAGCATAAATTAGTTGTAATAAATCAAAGTAAATGGAAAGATTGAAATAAAATTACTTTAAATAACTAATATTAATACTTCCAATTTTAGTTTTACAAATAATGAATTATTTTTTGTAATATATAGAATATGTCTAAAAAATAATATCAATCAGAAATAAAAAGATGTAATTTATCAAAAACTATAATGAATAATTTTTACAATAAAATTAATTTCGAAAAGTTTTGTAAGCACAATATGTAATAGGGATCATGAACTAATATATTTATAATAATCATCTTATATACCTATAGATATATTTGTAATTGGTGGTAAAATGGGTGAAGTTTATATTATTTCCTGGAAAATCATAAAGCGATTGAATAATGAAAAATTGCTATTTAAAAGGTTCACTATTGTAAGAAGATTGGCCTGATGTATACAAACTAAATAGAAAATTTGGATATTTAAAATGTAAAATTAAAAGAGTCTATATCTTAAGCAAATGATTTAGTAATTTATTTAATATAAAAAATGATAGTATATAATCCAATAAGTATACCTAGTCTTGTGGATTATTTATTAATATCATAATGATTAATTCAAAATTAAATAAGATTAATTAAACAATGATTTTAAAATTATATTCTGATATAATCTAATAGTTTGAAAAATGAAATTTTTATAGATTGTCTTATATGTAAAAATTTGATAAATAAAATGCATTTTTAATCAAAATAAAATCAATTAATCTCTAATTTAATTTCTTTGGTGTCATTATCATTTTTATTTTCCCAAATTCTTTTATAAGTAAATTGCAAAGTAATATTGGGATCTTTTTATAAAGCTTTGAATTGAAAAACTACATATCCTCCTTGTCCCATTAATCTAGTTTTTTGATTTTTTTTAACGTACTTACCAGTATTATCATCATGCATCAAAACTGGTTATAAATATTCTCTATATTCATTGAAATTTTGTAAATACCAATTATATCCAGTTGTTGGATTTGACTCTAATTTAACTTCAAATATGTCTCCCTCTTATCCTTAAAAAGCTTATTTTTCTTTTAATGTATTTTCATCTATCTTTATGATTGTAGACATTAATGCATAAGAACTGAGAAATAATAAAATTTTTATCATATTATAATCAATTTTAAATATATTTTTATTTAAATAAGTATTATATTTTAATAAAAATTTTTGATATTTATAAATTATTATTTTTATAAGTAATTTATAATCTTAAACATATATTAAATTTTTTATATCTTACTATAAAAATTCTTCTTTAATAATTTGTGATATTATATATTTATATAAAATAATTTTTAGATTTATATATTTCATTATACAAAATTTGTATATTTTTTAAATTTATTTAAAATATTTAAATTTGTTTAAATTATGAAATCTGTCAATTTTTCTTTTTCAATTTTTTTTGATTTCTGATTTTATTTAATTTCTATCTTAAAATATAGTACTTTTGCTATTCTTTTATTATATTTTTATAATTTAATCTTTTTATCATAGATTTGTCTAAACTACATAGCACTCTAATTATTATTATTATTTACATTATTACTATCAGAATTCTTACTAGATTACGAATTTGAATTAGAAGTTGTGTCAGATTTATCAGAAAAATCTTCATCTGAAGTCATAGAATGAATTTAAGCTAGATTATTACCAGCATTTAAAGTGTTGTTTTTTCCAGGATTTTTTATTTAAAAAGTATAGGGATTTGTTATTTAATAACTATTGTTAAACTGTTTCATATTAATATCTTTTTCAAGTTATTTATATCCATTATTAATATCCTAATTTTATTATTTTTAATAAAAAGATTAAAAATATAAATTATTTTTATTAATAGAATATTTTACTCATTAAGAAATTTAATTCTATTAATAAAAATATCTAATATAATAAAATTCTAAAATAAAATTAAAACTTATAGGGTTTTATCTGTTTAGTTTTTAGCTTTATTCAATTTTTTTTTGATTTTATCCTTCTCTTCAGCTGTAGTATTACATTTAAGCTTAGCTTTTTTTTTAGGTTCAACTGGAACTGACCAATCTGGTGCTGACCAAACACTAGGAGCAGGAGCTGGTGGAGTAATTGGAGCCGGATCTTAAGGATCTTTAAACTCATCATACATTTTACTACCATCTTATTAATCTGTTTAAGGTTAATCTTATTTATTGAATCTCATAGGTTTAAATACTTAAATTAAATATTTAACTACCGTTCAAATTTTGTTATGTTTATTATGTTGATGAATTATTATCATTTTAATTAGTATCATTTTCATTTTGATCGTCTTTTTCGTCTTTTTCTAATTCTTCGTTAATTTTTGTACAGTTTGCCACTCCATTTTAATAATTAACTGATAAGCCGATTGATTTATTTTAACTTATTTTTATGTAACCTTAACTATCAGGCACTTAATTTTTTAAGCTTTATGTTACTTTTTTTTTTGCAATTGGTATTTGTGAAGATGGATCAATTGAGCTTAGAATTTGTGATTATGCTTCATTTTTTAAATCTTTTACTGATTGATTTGCTACATTTTTTATGTCTTATTCTAATGATTTTGTTCCATTTTTTACGCTTGGTATTTGTGGTTTTGTTCCATTTTTTACGTCTTATGCTGGTGGTTTTGGTGCATTTTTTGAATCTTATGCAGGTGGATTTGGTGCATTTTTTGAATCTTAAGCAGGTGGTTTTGGTGCATTTTTTGAATCTTATGCTGGTGGTTTTGTTTCATTTTTTTAATCTTATGAAGGTGGTTTTGGTGCATTTTTTGAATCTTAAGCAGGTGGTTTTGGTGTATTTTTTGAATCTTATGCTGGTTAGGCTTCATCTGAAGGTCCTTTTTTTTAATTTCTAAAATTCAAAAATTAATTATCTTTATATGAATTGCCTATAATTAAATCAAGATTATCATCAAACTCATTTTTTTCTTTAAACTTTAATTAAATAATATTATTATATTTTATGATATTATTATTTAATTATTTGATTTAAATGTTTCAAAATAATTATTAAAATAAATAATTTTTCAATTATAAAAATCCATTTAAAATATCAATTTATAAGATTTATTTATATTAATGAATATAATTTACTTTAAATTAATTAGATGATTTTTAAATTAAAAGTTTGTTTTTATTTTTATTCTATTTTTTATATTATATATTAAATCTTTCTTTTAGATGTTATTTATTATGGGAAATAGCTTATACTTGATTTTAAAAATCTTATTAATCAAAAGATTTGATTTGATTATTTTTTTTATAATATAATAATTAATTATTTTTCGCTAAATTATCAATTTAATCAGATTAATTTTATTAATATTCTAAATAAAATTACAATACTTAGTATTTCTTTTTTTTTTAGGTTTCTAGAAAGAATGGTTACCAAAAATAACCATAAAAAATTGATCTTCATCTATATTAAATTAAATTATAATAAAATTTGACTTTTATAAAATATTATTATTAATGTAAAATTCACTATAAAAATATATAACTTTAAATTATAAATGAAAAATATAAATTATACATAAAATTATAAAGGTATTAAAAAATCATAAATTAAAAACTTAAGAAATTTATAAACTAATATTAAAAACTTAAAAATGACCTATAAATTTTTATAAATAATAATTTTTAAAATATTATATCTTATAATTATAAAATGGGATGTGTATAACCAAAACATTTAAATGAAAAATAAAAATCTTAAATAAGAAATTAAAAATCAAAGGATGAATTAGAAAATAAAAATGTTCTTGAATAAAAAGCAATACTGAAAAAAAGTTAATGTGAATTTGATAATTAAAATAAGATATAATATTCATAAATTGCAAAAAAATAATAAAATGATGAATAATTATAAAAAGAATAGTCATATAGAAAAAGTCTAGTATTAGAATAATAAGTATGATTAAATAATAATAGTATAGTGATAATTAAAACTTCGAAGAGCATTTTAAAAATCACCTTATAATTATGTAATAATGTCTATTAAACTAGAATAATTAGTTTTAATTCAAAATTGAATAAAACGCACCATAAGAAGATTTTGACTGTTAATACTAAGATTGTTATTACTAAGAAGGATAAGGTTAAAGCATCTAAATTTGACTAGTTTTTATTGTTATAATATAATTCAAATTTTTTTAATTGGTGATCTGTTTTTATCAATACTGACACTGCTTAAATTAATAGGGCTATTTTCATATTTCTAATTGTCTATTAAATCTGATTAATCAGTTGTGCTTGATATCTTCATATCTCTATTTCTATTTTACATTATTTAAAAATCAATATTTTTATACCCTGAAATTGGTGACATTTTCAAAAATCTAGAATTCAATCCTATCGGTTAATAAGATCCTATCTAATTTGAAACAGCTTTTTTAGATTATTTTTATCCTATTTTAAATCTCTCATTTTCTTTTAATAAGGTGTCTCTTTTCCTTCCGATGTATTCTAATTATTCTTAAACTTCTTCTTTTTATGAAATTAAATAATCTCTCTCTTATTACCAAGATGCTCTTTATTTCTCATGTTCAAAAAATTATTACTGTTTTTTATATTCTGTTTCTCTTATTTTGTTTTCATATTATAATATCTTTTTATATCTTAAATACTTTATTATTGAATTTCTCTCTTTCATTGTCTAATATTTTTTAGAAATCTAAATTCTTATTATCTCTTTCTTATTTTAATAAATCAATATCAATTAATAATTTTTTTTCATTATCCAATAATTCATAAAGTTTTTTTTCATTATAACTATTATTTCCTTTTCTTTTTTGATCTTCAAGCATATTTAATTCATTAATATCTCTTAGTTATTTTTCTAATTTTTATATTTTTTATTCGTAGTATTGTTTTTATTTATTTAATTCATCTTATGAATCCTTTAATTATTAAAAGTACTTAAACTTCTTATTAGTATTTTTTTTCTAAATTTTAGATCATATCTTATGTATGTTGATTAGTTTTTTCTAAATCAATATCTTATTTCTATTTTCTTATTAAAGTTAAAGTTGTTTCAAACTTCCTTCTTTAATCTTATAATTCTTATTTATATTATGATCTTTATTATTCCAAAAACTAGTATTTATGCTCCCAAAGTGCTTTATCTTTATCATATATAGATAAAGATTCATCTAATTATTACTTCTACAATAAATTTGATTCTTTTATCTAATTTAATTCATTCAAATATTCTTTCTCTTTTGATTGTATGTTTTATTTATATTACTATATTTAATCTATTTAAATTAATTTTTTATATTTATTTATTACATTATAAACTCTCTTGTTCTTATTTATATGCATTTGTCTAAAATTCCACTTTATTTTAATAATTTTTCATATACTCATTTAAACTCATATTTTCATGATTTAATTTTTATATCTCTTATTATTATTATTAATCTGCATCTTTTGTATTTCTCTTATTTTTTTCTAATTTTTATTCCAAATACTCTTTTTATTCTTATAATTTTTATAGTTTTTCTTTAAAATCTACTAATAAATCTTATTTTTAATTTTAAATCTTCTCTTCTAATTATTCTTATTAAATTTATAATTAATTTTATAAATCCACAATTTTTTTTTAAGCAAACTCATTTTCTTAATCTTTTAAAGCAATATCTCTGCTTAATTTAATTTTTTTTTCTAATAATTCTTCGCTTAGTTATTTATTAACTTAATTATATTCTTAAATTTTTTCTTATAATTAAATTTTTTCAATTTAAATTTCTCTATCTTTATTTGTACTTTAATATTCATTTTTTGTAATTTATTCTTAAAGACCTTCACATTTTTAATTTAAAACTGCCATTTCTTTATCTTTCTATAGACATTATTCAATGTAAAGATCCATTTTCTATTATAACACTGTTTTATCTTAATTATAATTATTTGTTAATTATTCTATTGATTATTAATGTTGTTATTATAAATTTGATATAGATTATTTTATTTCTTCTTTATTTTACTCCAAATTTTTTAATTATTAGTCTTTTAATGCTATTTCGTATTCATATTAATTTATCTATTTGTAAAATAATAATGATATTTTCGAAAATATAATTTAAAAATATAATTTAAAAATATAATTTACAATATTTTAAGCCTCTTATTCTTAATCTTTAAGCTATTATTACAAATTCTCAATATTTTCTTCATAATTATCAGTTAATTCTTTAATTCTTTATTCATAATCATCCTAAAGTTATAAAATAGATTTTTCTTATCTTTTTTTCTCTTCCTAACTTTTTTTTTCTAATCTATCTCTTTCTATTTGATAATATTGCTTCAATTAATTTATATTATCTTCAGATTATTCTTACATTTATATGTTTTAAGTTGCTTATTATCCATGCAAACTAATATAATAATCATAATAATTAAAATAAGTACTCTTCCATCTACATTTCAATATCTTTTAATTTTTGATTAAATCTTTCTTCACAGTCTTTTGCAATTTTTTTACTGCTATTTTCCAAGAATTAAGTTTTTTCAAATAATTACTATCTATAATTTTCACTATTTTCTAGAGATTCTTTTAGTTTATTAATTTATTAAATTTAATCATTTTAAGTTAATTTGTTTTATAATTCATTATCGCTAATTAATTCAGTTAGATTTTTAATTTGATCATATAGTCTTTTTTATTAATTTTCCATTTCATATTATAAAGTAGCCATATCATTTTAATGTGATTCTTAAAGTTGATTTAATTTTTATTAGTGCTAATCATCTGGAACATTAGATTTCAATTCAAATGTAGAAATAAGGTTTTCTGATTGTTTTTTATGTTCCTTTTCAATTAAATAAATTTACGCTAACTTATTGATTTAATTCGTTGACTTATAAATCTAAAAATTATGTTTTTTATTAAAAGACAGCTTTTTCTTTTTCAAATTAATAATTTTATTATTTGATTTATTCATCTTTATTTTTTACTATTATTTCTAAATCCTATAATTTCTAATTCAGAGAATCACTTTCTTAAGATTAGAAATTCTATAATTATTACAATAAATTTTCTTCATTGAATTTAATATCTTTATTCTCTTATGTTAATTAGGCTAAATCTTTTTATAATTGCTTTATAATTATATAATACTTATATTGCATTTTAATTTTATTTTTCATTTAAAGCTGATTTTCTCTAACTTATTTCATATTGTTAATTAATTTATGTTAAATTACTCTATTATTAATTTAATATTATATATTATTATATACCTCTAAATCAATATTTATTTCTTGTAATTGCTTTAAACTTTATTATAATTCTTTAACTTATTTGTCATTTTTCTAATAAATTTCTTTCAATTAATCACTAATTTCAGATTTTTATGATCTTAAATTATTTTATACTGATTTCTCTTTTTCTTAAATTTCTTCATATCCTTTTTCTAAAAATATGATTTTTTAATCTAAAAGCAGTTTTTCTTTTTCAAAATCAGTTTTTTCCAAGAAATATTATTCTTCTTATATTTTATAAGCATTATTTTAGTCGCTTAATTAAGTTCTTAATTCTAAAATTAAACTATTTAAATTAGATTTTTAATTCATAAATTCATTCATTTATTAATAAGATTATTGCGCATTATCTTATTACATACTAATTATCTAATTTTGGCAAATTGATAATTTAGAATCTAATTCTTTTTTTTCTTATTCATATTAAGATTTTTAGTTTTGTTATCTATCTAAAATAATATTACTTTGATTTTTCTTAATTGAATTCTATTTCTATATCTTATTTTAGTTTTTGCATTTTTTATAATGCGTCTTCTTTTAAAACTTTATTCATATTTGCTTATTCTTAAAAACTTCTTAAAAATAGTTGAGCTCCTTCTCTTTATTAATTTAATCTATATAAATTAATGTCATAGATAATATTTTTTACAGAAATTCTTATACTATTTCTTTTTTTTATCCTGTTTATGGACCATTTTTCATAAAATATTCCATAAAATTTTAACAATCTATATCAAAATCATAATAAGATTAATATTCATTATTTCTTAATTTTCTCTCTATTTAAATAAACGCTGAATTTATATATCCTTGGCATTGATTCTAAAATTTATATATCATTACATATAATTCTTTGTTATTTTAATTTTTCACTCCTTAATATATAACTTTAACTTTTTAATCAAAAGCATTAACAAAATTTTATTGTAAACTACCTAAAGCTTTTTTTTTAAAGAATGAAAATGCATGATTTTTTGAATTTATATGTATATCCTATTATATATGAAAATTACTTTTAATTCTTTAACATCACATGGTAATTTTTCAATAACTTCAGATATTAATTTTTAATATAAATCTATTGCTTAATTATAGGCTTTTTTGCATTCATTATTACAGATTTAAACCCAAGCATCTTCTATATTAGGACACGCTCCAGAATTTATTGCATTAATATAGCTTGTTATCAAATCACAATACATCTCACCCGATAAATTCTAGCCATTTAATTATTTAGGTCTCACATTATTTAATACTCTTTTTCTCAATTATATCACCTATTTATATAAAATAATTACTTATTCAACAAATTCAGGTCTTAATTTTTCAAATTATATTTTATCTAAATTCTATAAATCTTATTCATTATTAGTAGGTCTAAACATACAAAAACAATCTCTAATCATATTAACATATATTACCTATCTTTAAAATATTACATCAATGATTTTCTAACTTTATTTTTTTATTCCACTTCTTTTGTATTTCCTTTTTATAATTATAAAGATTTTTCTAAATATTATTTGCTATCTATAATTTCACCTTATGAATCAGTCAATTGTAAACTAAAATCACGAACAGTCCATATAAAAGTAGGAAAAAATGCTGCATATTCATCAGCAGATACATGCTCTTTTTCTTACTAACTCTTAATGTGAATATTATTTGTTAAATTCACTATCAATGATAGATTTTATATTGCTGATTCATCTATAGCTCCAATTGAATTATAAATAAAAGTTGAAGAAAGCAAAATTGTTAACGCAAATATTTCTAAAATATAAAAAAAATATTAATAATATATACTATTATCATGATCTTAATTGACATCAACACTTCCTATTCCTTCTGAATCAATAATAAAAACATTTATACTCTCTCCATTTTTAGTTTGTCCTAAAATAGGTTTACCCCATATCCAAAGTCCCTAATATGAAAAAATCAATACTTTAGTGCAAGCATTAACAGTAGGTCCAATTCCAAATCCATTACTTCTACTTAATAACATTCTATTTAACAGATATGATTTCCCTGTTCTATATAATCCCGCTACAGATATCACTCCTATAGCTCCTTATACTGAAGTTATCAATTCTTTTCCTTATTAAGTAAACTCATAGTCTAATTATACAAATATTCTACTGTTATTTTATTCATTTAAGGTTATTAAATTAATAGCCTTTTCTTAGAATTAGTATTTCTTTTCTTATTTACTCATTAATTTTATGTTTAAATTTGAATTTAATTTAACCTATGATTTCAATTTTATAAGTAAAATTTTTGAATCAATTTATAATAATTACTTTTTATTATAATAAGCATAAATAAAATATAATTTATAAAAAATTTATTATAAATACACATATTAAATATATAATCTATTATAATTAAATGAATTACCCACAAATTAATCAACCTTAAAAAGAATATTAAAAACAAGTATTATCGTCTTAAGAACTTGTAAAATTAATTATAATTTTAGCATAATTTAGAAGGTAAATAAGAAATTTTTGCAATAATAAGAGTATTAGATGTAATAGAAAAATGCCATAATATGGATAAATTAGACGATTAAGAATATTTGAAACAAGTTTCAAAATTGCTGTAAAGATATGAAAGCATTAAAAAAATGGAAAATAATTTTAATCTTGATTAATTTGTTAGTGAATATTAATTAGATTGTAAATGGGCTTTAGAGAGAATTCATTAGGGTCTATAATAGGTATGAATAAAAAAAACTTTGAATATTAAATTAATAGGGTTAATAAAATTAAGTGCCATTAATAGTAGAGATATAAAATTAATTTCATAGAATTGATGATGCATTATAATTGTCGTAAGCCTATCCAGCATAAGAATATAAATTTTTGATTTAAAATTTACTATTCAGCTTAAGAAAATTATAGAAATTAGATGAAATTTCAAAATAAGAAATAGAATAATAGTGAATAATATATATATTTAAGGTATGAAGGAATGAATCAAATTTTAACTTAAAAAGAGATCAGTAGTTATTTAGATGAAAATGAAAAAAATTAGTTTGAAAGTTATTTAAACAATTAAAAACTTGTTTTTAACAAAATTATTAATTATTGATTTTTGTTATTCATAATTGTAATATTATTTCTATTATTAAAATATCTAAAATTATTCTATAATTTTAATATATATAATGTAAAAATCAAAAAAGATTTAAAAGTCTAAATTTTATAAAGATTTATTTAAAAATAGCATCTAACTATAGTAAAAAATTTAAATTATAGAGATATTAAAAAGAATTTCTTAAAATAAAAAAGATAAAATCTTAATATTAATCAAGATATATAATTATTGGAATTAATTAAAAATGAAAAAGAATTAACTTGTAAAATTTGTTTTTAATTAATAATTTCTGCATGTACTACTATATGTGGGCACACTTTTTGCGATTTTTGTATTCAAGAATAATTGTTAACAGATCCAGTAATATATAAAATTTAAAATAAAATTTAAAATAAAATTTAAAACAGTTTTGTGCAATTTGCAATACAAATTTAAGATAATAAAGTTTATGTTATTCAAAATAATTAGATTAATTGATAAATGAATATGTGAATATTTAGAAGAAGAATTAAAACTTATATGATAGTTTTAAATAAAGATAGAAAGAATATTAAAATAAGAAATAATAACATAGGTTTATTATAGTAACAATAGAATTTAGAATTTTAGTTTATAATAAAAGATAGATATAAGAGATTAAAATTATATATGGTGTAAAGGAACTATAATAAAGATTCATTATAAACATAAAAATATTGTTAAATAAGTTTTAGTCAGATATGATGTTATTTTTATTTATTAAAGAATATTGATCCATTAGTTGACGAATTTGTATCAGCTGATAGCTTCAGATTAGCTCCATTAGGAGTTTTTACTAATAGAAAAGATATTCCTTCAATTCATAATAATTAATAAATTGTATTTTAAAAGTTTCTTTAAAATTTCACATAAAATAATGAAAGTTATAGAAACTAAGATAGAGTATAAATAACGTTTTAAAGTTAAGATGAGAGTAGAACAAGACTGTATATTATTTATTTTATTAGAATTAATTTAATTGAATAATAGTAGTAATAAAATATTAATTTATTAGCATCTTTTTAAAATTCAGATTAATAAAATAATATATAATCGAACTAATTTTCATAGTCTAATGTATCTATTATGATTTAGAATATTTTAAATGATTTCATAATAAATCAAAATCAATTAAATTAGCAACAGACATCTTAATATTCACAAAATTAATAAAATTAATGATTAATTTTATTATTATTTATGTATTAAGAACAAATTTTAAATATATTATTTGAAAACAATTATTATAAATTTTCTAATATTATATCTTAAAAATGAATAAAACCGATAATTAAACTGGAAATAATTTTAATCAATCAAATATGAGCTAAGGTGGAACAAATCCAGCTAGTTTAAAAGGCAAACTTATGTCATTAGAAGTAACCAATATAAATTTATAGGAAATGATTAAATCAGTATAAGATGAAATGAATTTCCATAAAAAAGAAGTTGCTGTGTTAAAATCAGAAAAAGACACATTAGAATCAGTTTTAACTATGAAAACTTAAGATGTTAAAAAGACATTAACAAATGAATTATTGAGAATTGAAGAAGAAATGAAAAGACATTTTGCTCATTAAAAAGCTGAAAATTCAAGGTATAATGATAAAAATTAAAAGATTATAATAATAAATTACAGCTTTAAAAGGAGAAAAAACAGCTTTATAATAATAATTATTAGGATTATAAAGAAGAATAACTGAATTAGAAATGTAAGTTGGTAATGAAGAAAGATAATGATTAAATATTATAAAATTTCAAAAATTTAGTCATTATAATAGTTAAGTTACTTTAAATCTTTATTATATGAAATCATAATCATCTTTATTAACCTATTTTATAACTATATACATTATCATTTGTTGTATTTTTTTAAGTATTATTTAAAGTTTTATTTTATTTTTTAACTCTAAATTTTTATTAATTAATTATTCTATATTTTTATGTTTATTATTACTCAACAAAACCTAGTTTTTCTTATTTTTATTGATATTATTATTCAAATATTTGATAATTTTAATTTCTGATAAAATTCACATTTATTTTTTATTTGTCCTATTATTAGTTTTTGTAAATTTATCTATTTTTTATGATTTCTTAAATGAATTTATCATCAAATATATCAATGTCTTCTTCAAATATAACTGGAATTATACTATTTTTATTAATTATATCAACTTATTAAGAAACTAAAGATATATCAAACTATTATTCATCAATATTATCAATTTAATACAGTAAATTCTAAATATTTTAATACTTTAATAAAAATTCATCTTAAAAATCTAATTTGTTTTAATATGCATTTTTGCATGCATTATCAATAATTTGTATATCTGGATCATCATTTTAGTAGAATTCAAAATTTGGTATTTTAGCATCATTAACTAAAACTAGAAATATTAATACTTTATTTGATCCTATTTTTATATAAAAGGTTATTACTATCTATTTATTTATAATTTTTATTAATATTTATTTATTTAACGTCTTGAATCTCTTCTATGTTATATTAAAATTATTATGGCTATTAATTTTATTTCTATAGTGTTAAATTTTAATTACTTTAAGTCTATCTCAATTTATTTTCACTATATTTTTATATATTTACTCTAGTTTTATACAACTTTTATTCATAAATTATTTAGTTAGCTAAAAACTATTAATATATTTCATTACTTCTATTTATAATCTAATTAACTTTTATTCAATTTTATTAATTTATCTTTACTTTAATTATCTATCTATTTTAAACATTTTAAAGAATAATTTTTATTCATTGCATAATACTTTTTTTGCATTTTATATACTGTATTTCTTTATTATAAATATTTTTATATATTTTTATATGTTTTTATATATTTTTATATGTTTTTATATATTTTTATATATTTAAATTTGTAATTATTATTTTGGAGATTAAATTTTTATAATTAAAGATAAGACTTTATTATAAAATTTTATTTTCCGAAATATTTTTCTTACAATATAGATATTATACAAATTTCAGTATTAAATAAATAATTATGAAAAAAATATAAATTTAATGGTTATTATTTATTATAAGATTAAAAATTTTTTAGAAAATATAAATTTATTTTATATTTAAGACAATCATTACAATTCTGAATACATTTAATCTATTTCTTTTAAATAAGCTTATTTGATTTGATGTCTTTACAATTTTGAAGTAGCTGTAGTTAAACCAAGATTCATGAAAGTATCACTAATTAAAAATACTTTTTTAGGTATTTCAAATCCTAATAATTTATTGGCTCTTCCGTGTTTTTCAACGTCTTTTTAAACTAAAGCACATATTTCTTTATTTTTTACTAATTCAGCAAATTCTCCTTTTAATTCTAATTCTTTTGCTATTAAGTTATAATTATTATACCTTTTTAAATAATAAAAGATTTTCTTGGTAAAATAATGGCTACCAATGAACTTTAAAGACTATCTCCATAGATAAAAGTTTCATCACATGAATCACCTGATTAGCATACTAACTCTATTTTTTCAGCAGCAACATACTCACCTTGTGCTAATTTGAATATGTTTTTTTTTCTATCTACTATTTTTAATGAACCATTTGGATTTATTATACCCTAATATTATAAATTAATCAAAATTTAATTATTTTACGATATCTCCTGTTAAAAGCCATCCATCTTAATTTTTGGCTTCATTTGTTTTCTATAAATCTTTATAATATCCAACAAAAACACCATTTCCTCTTAACCAAACTTCACCTCTAGGTGTTAAATCACCTTATTCATTTTTATCTTAACTAGTATATCCCATTTCAGCTACATCAACTAATTTAAACTCTAGATTTAAAACTGGGCCTCCAACATGGCCAGATAAAGGGTCTTTAACAGAAGAAATAAAACTAGCACCTGTGGATTCAGTTTATCCATAAGCTTCTAAAATTGGACAACAACAAGCAATTTTCATGAAATCAATAACTTCTGCTGAAATTGGAGCAGCTGCTGTAACCATAATACGAACCTATAGATTATATATTACATTACTTCTCCTCCAAAGTTAGTTTTAACTTTATTAAAAACTAAATTATCCCAAACTTTATGAGTATAAGATGCTAATTATTTTAAATAGTATAATTTAGAATTCACTGCATAACTAGATAATCTTTTTTTAACTCCAGTTAATTTTTACATTGATCCTCTTATAATATCAAAAAATTTATTATAAATTCTTGGAACACTGGCGAATATTGTTGGTTTCAAATTTGCAATGTCCTAATATTTTAATATTATATTAATATATTAAAATATTTTACATCTTTTAATTTAAGACTATTTCCACAACTAAATCCAATTTTAGCACCATTATAAAAAACAGTTAAAATGACAAGTTTTTCAAAAACATGTGCTAAAGGTAAATAACTCAAATGTCTATCTGATTAATAAAGCTCAACATCTGATCTCATAATAGCTCCTATAGTAGATAATATGTTTTTGTGACTTAACATAGCTCCTTTTGGATTTCCAGTAGTTCCTGATGTGTAAGATATAGTAAAAACATTTTCTCTATCTAATTTAGGCAATTCCTTAAATTAATATATGCATTTTATAATAAATTCTTAAAATTACTTATTAATTATTTGCACCAAATTAAGCTAAATCACTATATTTTAATAAATTAATATTGACTGCTTCAAATTTTTTACTTTATTCTTCGGTTATTTAATCAAAACAGACAATATTTTTGATTTCAGCTAATTATGAAACGTCTTTTGAAAGTTGAGCTAAAGTTTAATCAGAACAAAATAAAGTCTATATTCTAGTTTATGCTAAAATATAATTCATAGCTTATGGACCTAAAGTATCATAAATTGGAACAGAAACAACACCTATTATAAAATATTCATTTACCATATAAAGCACATGCTAATTCTAAAAACATATATTCTTATCTATTTTTAGAACTAATTCCTATAAATCCTAATTCCAAATCTAAGTGTTCTTTATATTTAGGAGCTAAATCTTTAGCTACTATTGCTGATCCAATATCTTTGGCACTTTATACAGATTCTTTATAAGTATTCCACCTTTTGATATATTATAAATAATAAAATATAATATTTTTTCTTTTAAAATAAAAGAATATTTTATTTGATAATATAATTACTAAAAAACTGTTTAATCATCTAAAGTTCCAAAACACTATAAATCAGCATATTTTTCACCGGTCTTTATAATCAAATCTTGAAGAGTGTTCATTCCTTCTTCTGGACATAAAATCAAATCTTAAGTAGCACTCTTTCTATAAATTTCTGATTCTCCTTCTATTTTGTTATTTGTAATTGGAACACTATATTATACTTAAGTTTATTAAGATCCTACAGCTTATGATATTAAATTGCCTAACATTTCTGAATTTCAATTATAGATTATATCTTTTTTATATCCAAATAATAATATACTCAATATTTAATTGATTTATAATGATAATTTAAAATTATAAAGAAAATTATAATGATATTTATATTATAATTAAATTATTGG
>Ga0228633_1000218_pt1 | contig 15835 bp, 10 predicted proteins | sample 41DmetaG_FD_182703 | JGI IMG/M metagenome (GOLD analysis project Ga0228633, IMG submission 182703) | Seawater microbial communities from Monterey Bay, California, United States - 41D | ecosystem: Environmental > Aquatic > Marine > Coastal | place: USA: California | collected 2016-11-13
CCAATAAGACTGATTCAAAAAACTTATTTTTATGAAATAAATTATAATAATTATAGAATATTAAAATTATAAATTAAGAAATATTACAATTAAGTAGAGTATTTAAGTGAAATATTAGATTATATATATATTTATTATATAAATATAAAAGATGTAATAATTATCAGAGGCTGAAGAAACATTAAAAAAAAAGAATTATTATGACATATTGAATGTAAAATCAGATTGTACAGATGAAGAAATAAAAAAAGCATATAGAAAGGTAATAATATTATATTATAGATGTCATTGATTTTGCATCCAGATAAGAATAAAGACGAACATGCATAGGAGGCATTTAAATTAGTTGATTTTTTAATATATTAGTTAAATAAAGCAAATTAATGTTTGTCAAACAATGAATCTAGATAAAATTATGATTTCTACGGAAAAGATGATGATGAGGTAGAGAAAGATTATAGTGAAAATTTCTAAAGCTTTATTCAAAATATGAATATTTAAGTAAATTTATATTAAAATAAAGAACATATATTTACTGATTTTTTAATTAATAGAATTTAAAGATTTCAAAAATATAAATAAGTAATTTGATATAATATAAGGAAAAAAGAATAAAAAATTGAAAACAATAATAAATCATTATTATTAAAAATCATTTTACCTTTTTTATTATTAACAATTTTAACAAATTTATAATGCATTTTAAAAAAAGTATTATTTAAAATAATAAAAGGATATTGTATATAAATTTTAGAAAAATTTATAATATTAAAATAAAAGAAATATTTCGAATATAAAATTCTATGTAAAATAAGATTTTGATCAATTAATTGATAATGCTTTTGAAATTAATATACTTAATGATTATATAAAAAACCAATAAATAGAATGTTAGAAAATAAAAAATACAGTCAATTATTATCAAAATATAAAAACTTATAATTTCTAAGTTCAAAAAATTATTAATCAAGTTAATTTATTATATCTATTAGTAAATTAAAAATATCGACATGCAAGCATGTTAAAAAATAACATAAGCATAGGAAATTTTGGATCTTAAAAATATATAATATGAAAAAGAAATTTTAACACAATGATATTTATATAAGTTTTTAATATTTTTAAAGTCAAATCTTTATAATTATTATTTTTTTAAAGTTTTTAACAAAATTTTTAAACTATAACGAATTCATCATGTATTATGAAATTATAAAATTTTAAAAAATTATCACATTTTAAAAAGTTTTATAATTTCCATATTTTAAAAGAAAATTATCCTATTATTAAAAAATTATGACATATATTTTAAAAATCAAAACTTTATCAAAAAATTACCACGTTTTAATAGAAAAATATAGATTTTAAGCATTTAAAAAATTAAAGAAAAATCATATTTTTTTTAAGTTTAGTAAATAATCTAATCTTTTTTCTTTATTACTCGTAATATAATTTTTTTTAGTTTATTTTCGACTAGAATCTGATTTATCAATGGATAATTTTAATTTATTTTAATGAATATCTAAGTTATTTTATAGATTTTTTTTGCTATTCAAATGTATATTTTAATTTGATCTATCACTCGATAATTTATTAATAATACTTGGTATTAATTTTGATTATGAACTAAAATTATAAACAATACTTTTCATCTTTTATATTTTTTAATTTAGGCAATTTATTATATTTGGCTCCTTTTTTCAAAACTAAAGAATCAACTTAATTTTTAGAACTTCCACCATATATTAATGCCATTTCATCAATTTTTTTAGGTAATTTCTAATTAAAATCATAAATTACTTTATCTTAATTGTCTAATTTAGGCTTACTTTTTATTAATGAGCTATCTAAATCTAATATTGAATATTTTTTAGATATGCTTTTGGATTTTTACTCTAAATATAATTATTCATTTATATTATTTAAATCTAACATTGACTTTAAATATATATCAAATACTCTTTCTTTTTTGGAGCTTAAGGGTGGCAATCTTTATGAATTCAATATAATTGATTCCTTAATATCATTATCTGTATAACCGATTGTTTTAAAAAAATTTTTTCTATCTAACTATACAATTTTAACTGGATTATAGTTGGCTTTTGGAAGATTTCCATTTAATTATTATATATTTTTTGGTATTTTAATAGTATTTAACATGTCTAAATTGTCTTCTTAAACTTAAATAAAATGAGAATCATCCATTCTTTTAGTTATATTTTACAATTATAAAATTTTATCTAAAAATAATAATTATTTACCACAATTAGGTCTTAAATGAGGATTTACTTATAACAATGATCTAATCATATTAGATAAATCTTGACTATAATGAGCAGGTATTTTTGGATAAAATCCTCGTATGACTTTTTTATATAATCCTTCCATGTCATCAGCTCTAAAAGGAGGTTTTAAAACTGTTATTTCATAAAGAACACATCCAAGTGACCATATATCTGATTTAATATCATAAGGCTAATCTTTCCAAACCTCAGGACTATAATTTAATTTATAAACCTTGCGTAATAAGGAGTTCCTGTTTATGTATATAATAATCCTTCTTTAGCTATTTTTGATACATTCTATTTATTTAATATAATTACCATATCACCTAACCTTATTGAACTATCTTTATGCAAAAATACATTAGCACTCTATATTATACTATAATATTTACTTTTACATCTCTATGAAATACTTTTGCATCATGTAAAGCTTTTAAACCTTCAACTAGCTATATATATATTAAAACAAAACTTAAATGAATATAGACCAAATTTCATCTTCTTTTACGTATTAGCCTTTTTTTTAATGTTCAGTTATTTTTTAATATAAATCACCATTATTTGTATATTCCATTATTATACTTTCTATTAATTAGTTTTACCATAAATAATTTGAATTTTCTGTCATAAAAACTTCTTTATAACACACTATATGAGGTGATCTAATTGATGCTAAAATTCTAACTTCATTTAAAGCATTTTATTTTTCTTTATCAGAAAGCTCATTTAATTTTACTTTTTTTAAAGCATATTCTTAATTATCTATTATTCTTTTTACTTTATATACAGAACTATAAGCACCTTCTCCTTACAATTCAAATAAATTTACCGATTTTATTTAGAATTTAAAAGTCTTTTAATGACATTTAATACTAATTATAAAATATATATACTAACTATATATTATAAATAAATTCAAATTTCATTTATATAAATTACTAATCAATAATTTAAGAGATAATAAAAAGAATTTTCATTGGAAATTAATAAAAATATAGTATTGAAATTCATAAATTTTATGACATCAATATTTAAACCAATTTTTAATAATATTTAAAAATTAAAACAAGAATTGAACAAATTAAAATCAAAAGAATTAAATTATTGTAAAAATTTGCAATTATTTTAAAAAAAAGTATTTAATGTTATATTATATTCATTTCCTTTTATCACAATATTGAGGCCATTTGCAATCGCATCCATTTTAATTGATTTTTCTAAAAGTTAAACTAATTCGTCTTTGTCTCCATAAAATATTTCCATTAATTTTATCAGCTTTTCGTGCGGCTATCATATGAGACCAAGCGTATCTACTTTCTCCTGAGAATATAGTTAGTGTATTTTTAGGAAAATAAAAATTTTTCTAAATAAAAAACAAAAAACTTGAATATGATCTTTTTCAAAAGTCATAACAACCCCGCCATTAAGACTTAAAGAGACAAAAAATTCTTTGAAAGGAGAGTGTGTGTCAATATGTGGTGGAATTCCACCACCAGGATTATAATCATTTATAGTTAATTAATCAAAATCAACTTATTATTAATAATCTTATAATATTCTATTTTTTATTTTATCTATTAATTATTGAAAAATTTATGGAATTATCTATTAAGGTTCATTTATGTCTACATTATTTTATCCATAAATAAATTTTCTTCCATAATGTTAAACTCTTCTATGTTTTATTATAATCCAATCTTAACAATCCATATATTAAATCAACTATTTTTCTAAATTTATATCTATAAAATCATTTATTACAAATAGACCCTTTTTTATTTGAAATTTACTTATATATCTATTTAATATTAAGAATCTGGAACTTGCTAAGGAATTTTTATATCATTTATGCTTATTTACAAATAAAAAAATACTAGTTTTTTTTCATTAATTTTTATTATCTAATTAACAGTTATTTTTTCATTTTTCTATAATGTTAAAAATGCAAAACAAAGTCCTGGTAATATCTCTAATTTATAATTTTAAATTATATTTTACAAATAATTATCTATTAATATTTATTCTTCTTATTCTCCATTTCCGAAATGGGCTACTATCATATTCAATGATTCGTTTTATTATGTTATTTCACATATTTATTTATTCAATATTTTTGATATAGCGTTTTCTGCTATTTTAATTTTTTTTAAGTCTAATCTATCTTTTTTTTATAAATTAATCATTTATTATGATTTCTAATTTTTAAAAAGTTCATAAATATTTTTCAAAAACAAAAATTATACAAGAATCTTTTATAAAGACAAATAGTCCTAAAGTTGCAACACTTGATCATTTAGATATTAAGAAAATAAATAAAAATGAAGATATGCGAAAATTAAATGAAACTCCGATACCATGTTCACCAAAAGTAGGACCCATAACCGTATAATTGTCTTTTAAAATAGATAAAAAACCCTGTAGTTGGATCTAAATTGTATAGATGGTGTTCTTGTGGATTGAGTTAAACTTAACCATTTTGTGATAAATCTCATTTAGGCACTTTATTTAAACCTATTAAGTTTACAATTGAAGAAGTTAAAGAAAAAATGGATATATGTGGATGCAAATTAAGTAAAGAAGCTCCATTTTGCGATAAAATCACTTGTAAAAAAATACTTGAATAATGATATTTAATGAAAATTTATAGTGTTTTATACATAATATATTTTTGCTATTTTATAATTTCTTAATAATATATAAAAACATCATAAATTATTTTAAGTTTGAGTTTGAATGAACCAGCAAATATATTATTAAAATATATCAGCATCTATACAATTTTTAATGTCTTAAATTAAATTCTAATAAATATGTAAATTATGGATTGTCAATAAAACATTTCCAGTCATTTCTTTACATAACAATAAATGATAAATATAAGCTTTTGTGTGATTAGTACAAGCATAACATCTACAATTTTACTATATGGGCTCGAACTATTTTTTGTATATAATATCATTTAAATCTATATTTTTAGCTTATTTATCGAAATCTATATCATTTATATTAAAATCTTTTATTTTATTTAGTTCATTTTAATCTAATTAATTTTAAAATTATAAGGCTATCCCTTTATTTGCTAAATTAAAGGGATATACACAATTGAATATATTTATTCCATTATATAAACCAAATAAAATTTCAATCACATTACCATCTCCATATATGCCTAAATTCATATTTTTCTAATAAAATTAAATTATACTAATTCTTTAGGCATATCATCTTTTATCACTTTTAAAACTTATTATATCATTTATTAATCCAATTATATATCATGTAACATTAGTCCATAAATATTTTCATTTTTGATATTTTAAATAAATTATTTTATATATTGTTAAGGAGTATTCAACTATATAGTAGCCATTACATTCTTATTTGGAAATCTTTAAATAGTCTCTTTTAGAAATTATTCAATTTTTATATAATTTCTTTTAAAACTTTTTTTACCAGATTCCTATTTATACATTTAAATTAACATTTTAAGGCTATTCTGATAAGCAAACAATATAATCAGCATTCATTTTTTCAATGAAATCTAGATATTACAAATTAGAAATGTCATTTATATTAGTATTAACATAAATTTTGACACTATCTTATTTTGTTTATCCTTTTAAGGAGTATTCACCAAATTCTAATGGGCTTATAAGAGTTTAAGAGTTTTTATCAATATTGAAATAATTTTTAGCTGTATAATCTTAATTAAATTTGTCACAAGCCTCTTTAAAAAGATAAATCTAACTAAAAGGAAGATTTAAGAAATCTAATTAGAAATATTTGAGGTTATCAGATGTTAAATGACTTATAGACCCTCTAAATGTTTAATAAAAACAAATAGGGTATTTAATTTTATCCATATAAAATAATAAATTATTTAATAAAATAAATATTTAGTATCATTCATATATCAGATATTTTATTTTTCAATGGACTTTCTTATACATCATTATTTATTTCTTTATTTTTTGACATAGTTACAATATTTTTCATTTTAGTTGTATTTTATTTACATATAATTTTTTTCAATATAATTTGTTCATTTTACTCCCTAATATTAATTAATGTAAATATCAAAATCAAAAAATTTAAAGATGTCTTAATTTGACTTAATTATTTAAAAAATATCTTAAGTAATAGACTGGTTGACTTTGATATTAACATTAATCATACCTATTAATATTTAAACTTTTTATAAAGTCTTAATAAGTAATTTATTAATCGAATTCATCTTATAATCTTAAAATTATAAAAGATTACATTTATTCTAAATCTTTTGTAATCCATGGATGATTTGATATGTCAACAGTAGTTATTCGACTGTTAGGATCAACTTAAAGCATACTTTATATCAAACTCAAACAACTTATACTGATCTTTCCTTAAAATTCAACCCCAAATTCAAAATCACCTTTCTTTATCTTTTCAAAAATTTCTTTTCTTGTTTCTCCTTCGAAAGGAAAAATACCAAATATCATTTTATATAATATTATTCCAAGAGCCCAAACATCCATTGATGGGTTTGCTGGTGCTTTTCTAGTTAAGACTTCAGGAGATATGTATCTAGGTGACCCTTATTATCATAAATTCTTTAGAATTTTTAAAAAATCAAATCATATATGGTGTGTATAGTTAATATAATCAGGTCTTTCAAATTCATCTTTTTAAATAATCAATTAAAATCCAATTATAAACTATGAAAATTCATAAAAAGTAGATTGAACTTGTTCTCAAAATTCTAATTATATAACTAAGTTCACTCTGTGAACTTATATTTTTGTTAATTATTTCAATTTGCTTAATTCTTATTTTTTCATTTCATAATCCTACATAATGATTAATTCAGAAAATACATAATTTTAAAATCTCGATTATATTATCCAGACACACCATAATATAACATTAAGAATTTAGTTAAATAAAATTATTTACCTGCTAGAGTAGGATCATTATTAGCCTATGTACATATACCTGCAATCCCAAAATCACATACTTTTATTATTTTAGAATCCACATCTGTAATCATAATATTTTCTAATTTCAAATCTCTATGGATAATATTTTCAAAATGACAATAATATATAGCATCTAAAATCTATCTAAAGAATAACTATGCTTCCTTCTCTTCTAACCTTTTTAACTCAGTATTTTAAATAAATGATTGTAAATCTCCCTTATAATAATATAAAATTTACACCTTGCAGATACTCCATAATGAAATATGCTTTCATATCTTTAAAAGTGTAGCAATCAAAAATTTTAACAATATTTTTATGATTTAAATTTTTTAACGCATTTATTTCCGAAAATATCATTTCAACATCCTTTGTATTTCCTATCAGTTAAATATAAAACCTGTTATGAAATTTTTTTTAACTAATTTAATAGCAAATAATTCTTGAGTTTCTATATGTTTTGCTAAGTAAACACATCCAAAACCCCCTTCTCCTAATATTTTTAATGTTTCAAATTCCACTAATACTGATTCTTAATTAAAATCTTCACCCTAAGAAACATATATTGTTTCAAATTCTTTTATATAATCAAAATCATCCTCAAAAATTTCTACTCCATTCTTTTTGAAATTCCTAACTACAGTTGTATTTTATTATTGTAAATGAATACTTTTTATTATTAGTTTTAATATCTAATTATATGGCTAATTACGACGAATTTATATTTATGCTCTGATTTCAGGACTTTTATTCAATATCAAATTTAAAGATATTTTATTCTATTAGTATTCAGCCTCCATTTTGATACAAATATTATAAATAGTTAATTATTTTTTAGATAATTACAATTATAGTTTATATTTAATTTATAAATTTAAAATTTTTTTATAATAGTTATATAAATGGAAACAATTCAAACAGAAAATAACTAAGGAGAATTTTAATAATTTATTCCAAATTATGACAAAAAAAGTGATTAAAAATAATCAAAAAATGATGAAAAAAAATCTAACTAATAATATAATGAGTAAAATATTGAAGAATTTGATTAATAAAATTAAAAGAATGCTTAAAATTTTAATAATTTATTCGATAATTATTAATAAAATAAAAATGTTGTAAGTATGAACAAATCTGAGGTTTTCACAGAAGATGATTAGTAAAAAGGAAAATCTATGTCATAAATGTTGATAAAAGATAAAAATTAATATATAAGAATAAAAAATTTATAATAATTATAGAATGAATAAGAGAAAAATTTGATATTAAGTAAATTATTATGTATAAAAGATTAAAAAAATAAATTCGTTTAATTTGATTAGAATGATTTTTTGATATTAAAAAGATATAGATTACATTAAAAAAAGATATTAAAATAAGAAATTTAGAATAATATAGATTAGTAATAATACATTAATGAATAACCATTAAATATAAAGCCATCAATAATGAAAAAATGGAACAATTGTAGAGTGGTATGAATAAATAAAAAAGGTAATAAAAGTGATAGTGATAATAATGCGTTAAATAAAGAAAATTTTACTTGAAGGAACTGAAATTTATAATCATTTAATAGAAAAAATAATGAATAATGATAAAATTTAATATTAGATATAAAAAAAAGGGGAAAAAAAAAAAAAAAAATATAAAAATTTAAGGAGTTTGATAAAATATCAATTAGAGAGATTTTAAATTGTATTAGATATATGGTAAAGCATTTAATTAATAATTATAATCTATATTGCTATATTTTACTCATATAATTTTTCAAATAAATAAGTAACATTTTAAGAATATGTCATAGATATAATAATATCCATATTATTTTCATCTGATTTCATTCTATTTTCATTAATTCTATCAAAAAGAATTAAATAAAACTTAAAAAATCAACTATTATTGAATTTAATAGGGTTTATTCCCTTTATATCATTACGATATATATATTCTGATTAAGAATCTTATTTATACTATGTTTAATGGATAAAATTAGCAAAAGTAATTTAAATATAAGATAAATTAGTATAAACAAAAGTATTTTATATTTATATTTAAGTATCTTTAAAAATTTTTTCTTTAATTCAAAATACAAAATAGTAGTAAATAATTAATCAATGTATTTATAATCACTTTTTTTATGATACATATAGTATCTTGTTTATTTTTATTTACTGCTTTTGATGACGATTTTAGTGAATAAACTTGGGTCTACTACTAAGGCATTTAAAATGATTCAAAGATTGAATAATACATTGTTGCTTATTATTGGGCTGTTTAATCTGTTTCCACTATTGGTCTTGGAGATATTAGAATTAATACTATTAAAGAAGTAATTTCTTATATTATATAAGCTAGTATTATGCATGTTTGTTATTGTCATAGGAGCTGGATTCTACTCTTATATTGTTGGGTCAATTGCTAATATTTTCGCCAGTTAAGGCACAAAAGATTCTTATATTACTTACAAAAAAACTATTATGGATGAATTTTGCAAATAAACCAATATTGACAAATAAATTAAAAGTAAAGTTCAACTTACTTTATAATATAATGCTGATAAAAGTATCTTTAATCAAAAAGAAAAAAACTTTTTTATTTCATAGTTACCAAGTTTAATTAAATAATAGGTAATATTATTAATTAATAATTTTATTTTTTTATAATTTGTATATATTTTTTTCAAAAATTAGTTATTATTTTTAGTTGAGTAAAAATATTTATGGTGACATCTAAAATTAAATATTTTTTTCAAATAAAAATTAAATGTTCATCACAGAATCAATTTTAGTTATGACACCAATAAAAGTTAAAAAAGGGGATATAATTTATCAATAAAATAGATATCCAAATGCTGTCTATTTTATTGTTTAAGGAAAAGTGAATTGTTTAAATAATGATAATGTAACATTTAAAAACTATGTCTAAGATTCATATTTCGGGGAAGTTGAAATAATAAAAAATCATTAGTTATTAATAAATATTTTAGAATTTAAAATTAGAAATAATATGCTTTAAGAATTTTTACTACAAGATCTGAGATATAAACAGATTTATTGACTATTAATGAACCAGATTTTTTGAGATTAATGACAATGTTTCCGAATTATTATGAAGAAATTAAAAAATTAGCTACAAAAAGAGAACTTTTTATAAACTATAGTATGAAGAAAGTTAAAAAATTATCAAAAATTAAACCTAATTTTCAATTTTGGAATGAAGAAAAAATTCAGAGCATTTATTAATTAGTAAAATAAAGAAAACTTACTATTAATGGAACAAAACTAAATAAACAAATATTAACAGAATAAAAGTATTTATATAGATAATTATAGATAAGATTAATAAATTGCTTCTGAAGAAGAGGAGGAAGAAGAAGATGATTATGATGATGATGCAATAAATTAAAGTAAATAATATATAAAAATAGACTAATAAAATGAGAATAAATCTGAGTCATTTAATAGTGATAACGAATATAATGATATAAATCTATTATTGAGAATAAAAAAAGATGAAAAAGTTGATGAAGAAATCGTTTTTTAAGATTTTTACTTTAAAAATTAATTTTAAGTTTAAAATGAACATATAAAAAATTTAGAATCTTTAATGATAGAACAAAAATAATTTTGTGACAATGTTTTTCCAAAAATAGATCATATTTATGAGTAATTAACAATAACTCATTAAAATATTGAAAATAAATTGAAAGCTTAATAAAACATTCAATTGTGATAATAAATTTGTTATTTTTTATATGAAATTTTAATTTATATAAATGAATGTATATTATAAAAAAATTCATACTTTTGAAAATGTTATAAACTAAACGATTTAATTCAAAATTTTTATAAAATAATGGAAAATTACAAAATTTTAGATTTGATATACTAAGGAGAATCTGGTAAGATATTTAAAGTGTAACGAATATAAGATGGCAAAATATTTGCATGTAAAGAATTAAACTATGGGTAAATGGATGAAAAATAAAAATAATAATTGATATAAGAAGTGAATATCCTAAGAGAATTGAGAAATCAAAATATTGTTAGATATTATGACAGGTATCATTTTATAATTAAAGAATTATTGATAAAAAAAATTAATGCTTATTTATTATTATGGAATATTGTGAAAATGGCGATTTATAGTAATATATTGATAAATAAAAACAATTAAACTAAAAATTTGAAGAAGAATAAATTTGGATTTTTATCATTCAAATCTTTTAAGCTATTTTAGAAATACACAGAAGAAAACTAGGAATTATTTTACATAGAGACATTAAACCTTCTAATATTTTTATAGATTAGAATTTTAATCTAAAATTAGGAGATTTTGGCTTAGCCAAAGCTATAAATGAAGAATAATTTTCTCAAACTGGATTTTAAAATATACATTATTTATCTCCAGAATAATTAAATCAAAATATTTTTACAGAAAAAACAGATATTTGGGCATTTGCATGTATAATATATGAACTTGTTAATTTTGAACCACCTTTTTAGGGGTAAAATTAAATGCAAATTGCATTGAAAATAAATAATTAAAAGATTGATAAATTTGAACATAATTATTCAATGGGACTTTAAAGATTAATATCATGGGGATTAGAAAAAGACTATCGAAAACGACCATCAATAGATGAAATTATGAATATGCCAGAAATATCATTCTATTTAAGATAAAAAAGATTGAAAGATAATTAAATTTTATTATAAAAAAGATAACATGATTTAGATAAAAAAAATGAAAATTTAGATAAAAAAGAAAAATATATATTAAACAGAAAAAAACAATTAATTTAAAAAGATGAAGAATTAAAAATTTAATATAAAAAATTACAAAATATTTTAGATGAAAGTATATAAGATTAAAATAAACAATAATAAAATATATAATAAAATAAACAATAATAAAATACACAATAAAATAAATAATAATATAAATAACAAAATTTTTAATAGTAAAGTTAATAATAATAATAAGAATATGATATATCTTTTTAGAATTATAGCTAATATAGTAATAAGGCAAAAAGTTATAGAAATAATTCTTAAGATTAAAAATCATCATCAAACTTATATTAAAATAATGATACTTCTAATATTTAAAAAAATAATCTTTCTAATTAAAATATACATTCGAATTAAAAAAATTTCTTTATGCAAATTAAAAAAAATGCACCTATAAATGGATAACCTTTGAGTCAAATTACTTCATAATTATAATCTAAAAATAGATATTTATAAAGAGCAAATAACAATTTATAAAAAGACTGATTTTTAATATTTTTACAAATTATAATAAGAATTAATTTTTGTGAAAATAGTTTTAAATAAAAAAGTTTTTCAATTTTCAATATTGAAATAATAATTTTACACTTTTTTAATTATCTATGAAAATTACTATTTTTTATAGTAGAAATAATATTTATTCAATTTAATATTATTAATTTACTGAAAATTTTACTTTTCAGAATAAATTAATCTAAAATTTGTGTTTAATATTTAGTAAACATATTTGGAATGTCATTTTATAATTTGATATTATATCATAATCATATGAAAATTGATTATTAATAATGATTATTTTCAAAATCTTTCAATTAAATTTAATGACAAAATTATTATTAAGTATTTCAGATTAATTCTTTAGATAAGTATTTTTTTCAATATCTTATATGTTTTATATTTTTTAGTTTTTGAATTTATTATAAATTATTTGATTTATAAGATGCTATTATTGAAATAAATAGATTAAACAGCATTTAAATAATCATATTAAACTACACTTTAAATTAAAATGATAAAATTAAATATGGTATAGTCAGCTGAGAAATTCTATTCTTAAAAAAAGATATAGCACTAATAATTATCTCGAAGATTTAAAAAAACAAAGATATGTTTTCCAGGAATTTTAAGAGAATCATAAGGTAATGAAATATTATAAACAGAAAAAAATAGATAATTTGGAATAACAAATTATGATTTTTCTGAAAAATAGCCTTATAATTAATATATAAGAAGTAGTAATGATTATATAAATAAAAATAAAAAATTGAAAAATATAATAGAAGAATAAAGAATAACAAAAATAACTTAAGAAAATAATAATGAAACTGATTTTGTAAATATTAATTTAATTAGTTTTTTTATAAAATATCACCTAAAAATGAGTTTTTACCTGGTTTTGACGATGTTTATCCGAGCAAATAGGCCTAACATACAAAAAATATGCTTTTAAGTAATAGAGACAAGACTTAATCAAATAATTTGATCCCACATGTAAAAATTAGGCCTATCAGACATCATAATAATAAATAGTATTAAAAAGACACAGAAGTATATATATAAATATGATAAAAGTTGAATATTTTTTTGAGAAATTTGAATTAATAAAATTAGTTTGAGAGTAAAGTTATGGATGATTAAAATATAAGTTATTATAATTATAATAAATTGATTATAAAGTGATTTTTATTTTAGAATAATTGATATATCAATATAAGATATATTATTTTAATAGATATATTTATTAATTCAAAAGATATTTTAATAAATTATTTAAACTATATTATATAAATGAGTTTAGAGTTATAAAGACTTAAAAAATATATAACATTGGATAAATCAGATAATTAGTTTTTTCCTATTATAAATTCTTAATTCAACTCAGATAGGAAATAAAAAGATTTAAAAGAAACAAATACAAGTTTTAGATAAAATAATTTATAAAATATCTTAAAAAATGTATATTCTGTAATATAAATTATTATCAGTAGAGCCCAAATAATTATCAATTAACATAAAATTTTAAAAAAAGCGGATTAAATATTGTCTATCAAAATACATAATAAGATAAGAAAATAAATTAAAGTCAATAACCTAGTAATATGTATGGCCAACAATAGATTCCAAATGTAGAATAAAGTAAGACTAGCAATAGAAGCATTGGTTGTATTCAAAGTTATGCTGCCAATACACATTAGGTTTATTTTCATTTATATAGGGATTAGTAAGAGATTATAATGAAGATAGGTTAAGTATAATTCTTAATATGATCAAACCTGAAATCAAAAATAAAGATGAATTTTGGCCAAGAAGCTCATTTTTTGGTATTTATGATGGACATGGAGGCTCAAAGTGTGCTGATTTATTAAGAGACCAATTGCACACTTTAGTAATTTCTTATTTAATTATTTTATATATTATATATGGGTAATTTGGTTATCGAATGAGGAAAATTTATAATGATTTTTAATTCTATATAATGAAATTAAAATGATGATATTAAGTTGAATTGATTTAAATGATATGCTGAATACAGATGATAAAACTAGATGCGAAGTGCTGCAAATTCTACAACTGTATTAGAACTTTTCATCAAACAGTCTTATGAAGAAAATATAAGAAAATGATATTTAATATTTTTAAAACAAGTGAAAATTTTCCGTATTTGATAACCAAATTCCCCAAATTATACTATAAAAATATGATATAAGATTGTAAAAGACTAAGATTTTCCAAATAATCCACGTAAATCTATAATTCGGTCTATATACAGAATAGAAAAATAAATGCTAGATAATGATAATAAGCAATAAAATTTAGTCGATTATTCAGGGTTTATAAATCATAATTAAAAAGATCATGTCTAACTATATGTTTGATCGTCGATAAAAAAGTGTATATTGCTAATGTAGGGGATTCAAGAGCAATTTTATCAAGCAAAAATGGATAAGAAATCAAAAATATAACATAAGATCATAAACCAAATCTTAACATAGAAACATAAAGAATTTAAAATAATGGAGGAAATATTTATTAGTAAATTATTAATAATTTTAACTTAAAATCATTATAAAATGATAGTATTTGTTAAATTCATTTAAAATAAAGATTAATTTTTATGTTTATTTCAAAATAATTCTAAAATTGAAAAAAATTATATAGTTATAAAAAGAAAAAATAAGCATAAAAATTAATAACATGAATTAATAATAATTTGAATAGAAGTTTTGTGTAACCAACAGCATTTGAAGGATAATAAAGGTAGATAATATATGGTCCACATAGGGTGATGCCAGGTAGATTATCAGTATCTAGGACAATAGGTGATATATCAGCAAAATTGAGTAAATATGGAGGTAATATAAAATGTGTGATTTGTAAGCCAGATATAAAAGAATTTGATATAAAAGAAACGGATGATTTTATATTGATAGGATGTAATGACAAATTTATTAAGGTGATGGTATTTTTGATAATATAACAAATAAAGAAATTGTTTAATCTATTTATGAATAATAATGTATTATTACAGATTATAATAAATATACTGGATAAGTTGTCGATAATATATTTAAATAAGTTTTTCTTAAATAATCCACTGATAATCTTAGTGTTATTTTAATTACATTTGATAATTTTCATAAGCATTTTGAGAATCAATAATTTAAAAGTAAAAATTATTAAAAATTTTAGATAAATAAATTTAAAAAAGTACAGTAAAATTGAAAAATATCGATGAATAACAATACAAAGAAGAAAATGATGACAGTTTGATTTTTATTATGGAATAAATTATAGAAAATAA
>Ga0228633_1000226_pt1 | contig 15727 bp, 9 predicted proteins | sample 41DmetaG_FD_182703 | JGI IMG/M metagenome (GOLD analysis project Ga0228633, IMG submission 182703) | Seawater microbial communities from Monterey Bay, California, United States - 41D | ecosystem: Environmental > Aquatic > Marine > Coastal | place: USA: California | collected 2016-11-13
CATGGGGAAAAGGATTTATACCAGGTAAAATTCAATTTAAAATAACATATTAAATAAGGAATACCTTTTACATAGTAAGAATAGATAATATTAGCTATAAGTTGGTCAAATTATATTGAGATTATTACAATTTTGATATAAGATGATTATGATAAGACAAAATTTATAATAAGAGGTCATTTTACAAATTAAAATGAAGTATATAATGAATAATAAAGATAATATATATGTAATGGATGTAAAATAGTACAATTTTGATAATTGACAATAGAAAGAATATAAAATTGATATAATCTTAATCTTTTTTAGAAGGGAAATATAACGAATAATAAGAAGATTATTAGAAAGCAATATTAAATAAATAATAAGTAAAATAATATATATTAATAAGATAAACTAAGAAATAATTTTCTAAACTTATTTTCAAGATAAAAAATCAATATCTTACTATTCTAATACAATAAGAGTAGATTAAGAATTAAATTGCATTTTCATAGTGACATCTTAAAAAATTCATAAGTTTTTATTATAATATAAGAATATAAATAATAAATTGGCGAGATTAATTTGAAAATCTAATAATTTTGAATGAATGGATTGAAGCATTTTAATCTGCTTTATAATTTTATTAAAAAAAAATATAATTTTAAACATTTACTTTTCAAGATAAATAAGATTTTTAAGATTAAAGTAATAATGCTGTTTTAAGATATATCCATTTTCAAAGTAAATTTCTTTTTATAAAAGGTCAAATATTATCATAATAATAATAAAGTTATTAATAAACTCAATAATTATGGTCACATCATTTAATCATTATATTTGATTTTTTGACGTCTATAGATAGCTATCAATTTATGTTTAATGAAATCAAAATATTTTTTCAAAATAAAAAAATGGAAGATTTATTTATCAAAAATCTTGAACCATTCATTTTGAATAATAAATTGAAAAAAATTGATAATAATTTCTTAAAATAAATATTCTTATTTTTTTAAGTATATTTTAATAATATAAAGGCATAAAATAATATATAAGTATTATAAAATTTAATAATAAATTTAAATTTATAAGAAATTGATCAAGTGGAAATGATATAATTGTGTTTAAAATATGATTTGTTTATTCCACTAGTATATATTTGCAATAGAGCAAATGAAGATTTTATTACTCCATTAAATTATATTTTTTAACGATTTAATGTATATATAAATTAAATAGAATTCGATTGAAAAAAAATAAGAATATGGTTATAAATGTTTATGGTATATAAGATTATGCTTTAAAGGTACTTTATTTCCAAATGAATAACTTTCTTAAGATAAGTAAATTTAATTTATATTAGATGGGAAATTCTTGTGAAATAAATTATTATGATGATTTTTAATGATGATTTTTTAACTTAACTTTTATAAATAGATTCCTTTGTCTTTTTTAAAGTTTTATTAATTATATTTATTGGTTTACCCTAAGAGTTTATTCGTAATTATGATTAAAATCTTGCAGAATATTTTAAAATTGATTGCAATTAAGAATATTAAATACATGATTGTATAATTAAATAATTATTTGATTTGTGTTTTAAAGAAAAAGCAAATCCACATTTTATCTGGTTTTTGGCTTAAATTTTACAAATAGATCGATATAATGTTTTTTATTTTAAATTCAAGTTATAAAATGAATTAATAATACAATGTATATAAGATATAATATAAAATTAAAACAATTATAAATTTTACGATTTATAAAATAAGATAATAGATCCTAATCATTTAGGAATCATATTTTTAAGATATAATAAAACTAAATTGAATTAAAATGAACTATAATAAATTTATCAATAGATTTTAAGTAATCTTTAAAATTTGTAATTCTTTATTTTATGAAAGTTAAGAATTTTTAGGATATGTATAATTTTTAGAGAAAAATTATCAAGAATCTATAAAAACTTATATTTATCTTAAAAATGACAATAATTAATAAGTATTTGATATAATCGATCAAATTTTTAAATCAAATGACGATATTTTATAAATATAATAATTGATACTATAATATATAAAGGAAATAACATATATAGACATTGAAAAAACAAAAAATCTTATATTAAAATTTTTTAAAGAAAATTTTGAAATAGCAATATAATAATTAAATGATGTTCCTGAAATATAGCTTAATTTACTTTAAAAAATTATAAATTAAAGAGAAAAAGGATTATAAATTAAAGATGATTTATTATTATTATATATAGAACTTCTTTGCAAATTTAATATAAATGAAGTATATTCATAATTAATTTATAGCTTTTGATATAATTAAATAGTTATGCTTATCCTTTAGATGATTGTCTGAAAATTTGTAATAAATATGAAATTAAATAGGCATAAGCTTATATATATGAAAGATAAGGAGCTTTTTAGTAGTCTTTTTAATTGTATTTTGATGTTTTAATAAATTATATCTAGGTTTTTATAGATCAGTATAATTTTATATAAAATCTTATCTAAAATGAATATTCTAATATAAAAATAACAAAATAAATTAAGATTCTTAAAAAAAAAATTTAATTTCCAATATAAATTTGTATATAAAATAAAAAATCAGGCGATATTGATGCAGATGTATATTTTTAAAAATAATTAGAAAATGTTTTATTTATTATTAAATAAACTTTTAGATTATCATATATAAAATGAAAATTAAGAATAAGATTTATTATAAGATGTATTTTAATAAATAGTGTCTGATGTTTTTGATACATTAGTTAGAAATGTTTAATTAAAATCTTTAACATAAGTATTAATTATTTTTATTTAAATTTTACATTAAATTTAGTATTTATATAATTATCTTGGATCTGTAAATTTTAAAGAAGTTTAATATAGCCTTAATTTTTTAATTAATAATTATTCATATGAATAAAATATATTAAAAATTGCAAAAATTCTAACTACCCATGAATTAATACATTAAAATCATAAATTATAGTCATATAATGTATTTAAAATAATTATAGATATTTGGTTATAAATTTGATCAAAAATGTTCTTATTGCAAAAAAAAATTTTTACAATAAGATTTATAATAATAAATGGTTTTTAAATGTGGCCATTCTTATCATAATCTCTGTAATATTGATATTAATTGCTATATATGTGAAAAATCTTTTTAATTTTAAGGTAATTTATATTTAAAATAAGTTAATAAAATTATATGTGGAAAATAAATCGAAAATAAAATATTTTAAAATAATTCAAATAAAAATGTTTAGAAATTCAGTAATAAAGAATTAATCAAAAGAAAATTATAAAAATTCGATTTTTAACAAAAAAATTATAATAAACAAGTAAATCTAATTTATTTAGTTCGATGATTTAAAAAAGTAACTTGATATCTTATGAAATTTATTTTATTTAATATTAAATTATATTCTAATTATATATTCTTATTATAGTATATTATAGAACTCTCAATATATTAATTTTTAATTTATTCAAAAAATTTTTAAGAATAGAGCAAAATTAGTTTAAATAAATCCATATTTTATATATTGAAATTTAAATTCTACAATTTTGGAATTTATACTCAATTATAAAAAACATAATTATATATTATTAAATCAAATTAGCATAAATGTTAAATTTGAATCAATATATTAAATAATTATTTTTTCACTTATTTTTTTTAAAGATTCTTAATATTTTTCCATAAATAAAAATTTTCTAATCAGCTAAACTTAATTAAAAATAATAACTATTGAGGTTATTTTGTAAAAAATTCATATCTATTAGTAAAATTACACATTTGATTAAAAAAGATTTAATATGAAGATATAGTTTATAAGCTTTAATTCAAATTTAAAAGAAATAAATTATACTTCTAAAATAGAATATTAAAATATGATTATCAGTGTTATTCAACAGCAAAATTATCCTGGTGTAGCTTCCATTTCCATTGCCATTTAATTTAAGGCACACGGAACACAAAAAAAACTTACATAACAATCTTCGCAACAATTTCCATCTATACCTCTTGCTTTTCTTACTTCTCTTCTAGTCATGCATAATATAATTTGTGGAAAAATTGAAAAACAAAGGCATGCTTTTTTTTAAAAATAAAAGTACCACAACATCCATCTAATCCCATTTTTTTTTTTATTGAGCCAATAGTACAACATGGGAAACAACATGCCATACAACATAAACCACAATCATCACAACAATTTAAGAGTCCATGTTTAAAATCATCTTTTTTTTCGATCAATTTTTATTCGTCTTCCATAATAGATATTATGTTTTAAATTTTTCAAAAACTTAAATATATAATATCTTTATAAAATTTTATAAAACTTTTTTTCTATAATAAATGTTAAATTTTTAGATAAATATTCTTCATAATTTAAATTAAAAAATTTAGAAAAATGGGTAATTGTTGTAAATAAGATTAAAGACCACATCGTGAAGATATTAATATAGAATATAAACCTAGTTAAGAAGAAAAATAAAAAAGCATACCTTCAAGTGAATTTGCTATTAAAATTGATAATATAAATAAATATGTTGAAGAAAAAACATTAGAAAAATAGAAAAATTAACCTAAATTTTAATATGATAATAATTTACCTTAAGGAATAGATTAACCTCCATTTTTGATATAATAAAAAGATATTTATCTAGGATAATGGAAAAATGGATAAAGATTTGGAAGAGGAGTTATATATTATGCAGATCAAAATATTTATGAAGGGTAATGGGATTTAGATGAGCCTAATGGAAAAGGAAGATTGATGGATGATAATGGAAATATTTATGAAGGAGATTTTGTTAATGGACATTGTAAATTTTATATTTAATAATATTATTAACATTAATACTTTATAAATTTAAAGATTCTTAAAGAATTAAAAATTTTATGGCATATATTTATTTCATTAAAAATTTAAAATTTTTCATAATAGAATTTAGACTTTAGAAAATGAAAAATTTTTAAGAATTTTTAAAAAAGTTTGTTTAATTTTGAAAAAAAATAAATAGTATTGGATTATATTATTATTTTTAGAATAATCATATTTCAATAATTTTGCCTTTTTTATTATTAAGCCTAATCATTTCGCTTCAAATTTAAAAAAAATTTTGAAAGATTTTAAAAAATTTTTCATTTTTAAAAAAATCTATATTTTATAAAATTTTGAATTTTCATTCAAATAATTTTGTGCCATAAAATTCTTAATTCTTTAGTAATCTTTCATTTTATTAAGTATTAATGAAAAATAATTAGGTAGCGGTTTTGGAAAATATACAGATTAAAATGGACTTATTCATGAAGGATAATATGAAAATAATATGAAACATGGATATGGTAAAGAAAAACTAAGAGATAATATAGAATTTGAAGGAGAGTATGAATTTAATTAAAGACACGGAAATGGAAAATATACTTGGCCTGGTGAAAAAATATATATTGGTTAAATTAATCAATGCCAAATGCATGGGTATGGTGAAATTAAATGTAATTTAAAGTAAATAAAAAGGGGATAATGGCAGAACCTATAAAGGAAACTTTCATCAAAATTAATTATCAGGACGAGGTATTTTTCATTATCCTAATGGGTAAGTATATTATGGAAATTATTGTAATAATAAGAAAGAAGGTCATGGAATTTTTTATTTCGATGAAAAATCTAAATATGTTGGAAATTTTAGAGATGGTTAGATGGATGGTTAAGGGATATTTTTTAGAAATAATAAAAAAATGTATGGAATTTGGAGGTCTGGAAAACTAATTTAAAAATTAGAAAGTTAATAAAATTAGATGGAAGATTTATAATACAGTGAAATTTAAAAAAATATATTAAACAGCAGTTTTTTATCTAATTAAAAATTACATAGTGAACAATAAATTTAATTAGAATAAACTGATAAAATTGAAGTTTAAAAAGATAAGAATTCTTAAAAATTAGATGATAGTTTTAATAAAAATTAAATAAATGATTATTTTAAAAATTAAGGTTTATCAATATATTAAATATATTATTAAAATTTTCAATTTTTTGAATAACACATATTTTAAAAAATTTTTGATAATTCAATAAAAATTAAATATTTAAATAATTAATTTAAAATTTTGATAAAAATAATTAATTAAATTATTGATAATATTAGAATTTATTTAATAAAATGAAATGTAAAAAAAAATATCTATGATAGAGATTGATTAAAAGAGTTTGAAAAACTAAAAATTAGATAAGATTTAAGAATCAAGAGATAAAAGTTAAATAATTGATGACAAATATGATCAAATTTAAGTAAATGATAAATCAAAATCTTATTAAAAAGATTAAAGTTTAATAATAGATAGCAAATATCATCAAGATTAATTAGATGATAAATCAAGATCTATTGCAGAAATAAAATAAAACTAATAAAACGATTTTAGTTAAAAAAGTTTAGAATAATCGAATAAATAATCAAATCATTAAATAATAGAAAACACTTAAGAAATATAAAATCAAATTAGCAATCCACTATATAAAAAAAATAATTTATAAATTGAAATAGAAAATGACAAATCTATTTCATGATTAATAAAATAATAAAAAGATTAAAAAAACCTAAGCTTTTTTAATCATTTTTTATAATAAAAATTCAAAATTTATTTAATTTTACAATATATTTCAAAATATATGAAATTATAGTTTGTAAAAATTTCTAATTTAAGCAAACTAATTAAATTTGATTTTATTTAATATCAAATAGAATTCATTTCTAAATAATTACAAACTTCTTATAAACTATTTATTATTTTCTTAAATAAATTTCATTAAAAAGAAAAAAATTTTTGTTTAACAAAAATAATATTTAAATAAATATTTCTTAATATTTATAAATAAATTATAATAAATTTATAAATAGAATTTATGAATTGACTATAAAATATAAATAATAAAGAATTCGATTATATTTTTTAATCGATGTTTAAGTCATATATATTATTAATTTGAAATAATAATAATCATGATAATACATATTTATAAAAGAAAGTATAATTATTATATCATATGATTTTTATTGAATTTCTTACATTAAGTAATGAAAAAAAAATTATAAAGATATCTTTTCTTTCTTTGTTTCTATCTAGCATAATAAATATATAAAAATAATATTATTATTCAATAAAACTTTTAACTAGAAGGATCCTCCTTATTATTATTGTTGGAATTATGACAAATAGTTTTAAGCTAATTTTTAAGCTTCTTGTGTTATTTTATTATAAAAGTTTTTTTCTTCTTATGAAGCATCATTTCTATACATTATTTACTTTATATAATTTAAATTTAACGTTCAATAATTCAACACAACCGTCTCTATTATTTGCTTACCATAATTCAACCGCATTTTTAAATTTTTAATTTATTACAGGATCATTTGGCTAAGATTATTCAATTTAATAAAAAATATATTATAATTAGTACATTTATATCTTAACCAACATTTATTACTATTATATAACTTATGCCTAAGCTTGAAAAACAGCGGCAGTTTATTCCTAATAAGAAAAATTTTTACTGGTTATTTTAAATCATGTTCCCCGTGAGCAAATTAACATGTAGGGCCGTATTTACAAATACCCATTGCTTAAAAGTTTTTACATAAAATAGTTTTATAATTCATCCCAACAGTACTTTATTATAAAATTGTACTCATTGGGTCAGTTTAAACAACATTGGCTTAAGGAGGCAATGGCTATAAATTTATTAAATATATAATATTTAACATACATCTAATATACTTCTCATTTCTGAATGTCCATGCGCAAAATGACATTTCTATCCTACAGGACATTAACCACCTTTTAAAATTTAAATTTACTCATAGAAAAATGCTTACAAAGTTAAGTTTTGTAACGATTGTTTACTGTTTATGGCATCATTTTAATATCTAAATTATTATAAATATTTTTATATCTTAATTTAAATTTAATCTATTATTTTTCTAATTAATTCATATTTTATAATAATTTTATATATAATTGACTATTTTTTAAAAATGAAAAAATACATATAGTAATAATTTTAAAAATTATAAATAAAACAATATGAGAAACATGAAATCTAATGACAATTTTTCCAAAAAATGTATTTTATATATTATTATCTATATAATAACTTAAGAAAAATATATTATTAAATATTAAGTAAATTATCCAACTCACAAAGTAAATTACTTTCCAATTGCTAGCAAATGATATGTATTCTTAGCAAATGGTATGAATTTCTAGCATTATACAAAATTTCCTTTAAATAGATATCATTTACAAGAAAGTCGAGAGCAGTTTACTTTGCAATTTAGATAAACTACTCAATATTGTATCTTTAAACTATTATATAATTAATTTTATAATAAACAAATTTGTAGTTTATATTATAATTTAAATTATTGTGATAGATAAATCATTTTTTTTCTTGAATTTTTTAAATTTGATCTTTAAGGGTCATCTTTATATATTTCATTATTTACATTCTAATTGTCATCAATTGGTCCTTAATTTTAGTTAAGTAATAATTCTTTTTGCTATTCTTCCATTTTTTTGTTTAGTAAAGGCATCCAATCATATTATTAATCATTTTCGTATCCACTCTTTTCCATCAAATTCTTGAATAATTTTCTTTTATTATTTTATAATACTTGCAATAACTATATTCAGGCTTATCATCAAATTTCAAACTTCTAGTATAAGTCAAATAAGTTGCAAATTCTGATGGAAATCCTTTGCATAGTATCTTAAATAAATAATATCGACTAATAAATTAAAATCTAAATATTTATTTCCATTAAATTATATAATATTAAATGATTAATTACTTCTACAGGGGTACTTAATTTTTTTTCCATAATTTTCTCGTATTTATCTTTTTTATTAGTTGCTTTAAGATTTTGCCATGGTAAAGATCCCCTTAAGAAATACATTGCAACATAACCTACACATTCTAAGTCATCACGTCTTATTAATTTATTTTTATATGATAAAATACATACCTAGCTTGTTCAATTCCTAAATGTGTGTTGATACTGGCATATCGAGCAGTTCCTGTAAGATTTTTATTCTCTCTATAAGAAATATGAGTTCCATCTTTAGAAAGATATTTTTTTGCTAACCCAAAATCAATAATATATAGCTTATGACTGCATTTTCCTCTTCCCATTAAAAAGTTATCTGGTTTAATGTCTCTGTGTAAAAAGTTTCTTGAATGAACGTATTCAACTCTAAATAATAAGTTTAATCATGACAAAAAATTTAAAATTACTGTAAAATTTTTTTCAATTTACCTAAAATTTTTAATTATATAAATTATTTTCAAAATTAATGAAAATTTTGAAAATCATTAAAAAATTTATTTAAATTTTTTATTTTTATTAAAATGATTTATTTTTTTACCTAGATAACATTTAATCCATTAGTAGAAGAACAGTTTTAAGAGTAAATTTTCTATTACAAAGATTAAATAAATCTTCAAGACTTTACCCTAGATATTCCATGGCAAGTATATTAAAATCTCCTTCAGTTGCACAAAAATAAACTTAAGGAATGCCTTTATCAAATACTTGATTATCTTAGAGCAAGTATTTGTAAAGCTTGGCTTCAAAAAATAGTTATGGATTTCTTGTATTTACTGGTTCTTAAAAATTAAAATAAATATAAAACCTAATTTTAATGCAACTTCCATATTATTTTTAATATTAATTCCATGGAAAATTTCACCAAACGCACCGCTTCCAAGTTTTTTTGTTAATCTAAAAGTTTTTGCTATTTTTAACTCTTTTATATCCATAAATTATATTAGATTATATCTAATTTATTTAACTTTATTAATTTGAAAATAATTCTTAGTTTAAATTGACCTTTAATCTAATTATAATATAAATATATGTTCTATATTTATAATTGGGCATATTTTATAAAAAACAATTATAAAAAAATTATATTATATATTAATAGATGGAAAAAAAATCAAAATTATAAAAAATATTGTCTCCAGATGATTTATAGATACTTTTAGACCAACTGAGTATCGAAAAAAGATTTTAATAAGATAAATTTAAGCTAATATAATAAGATCTAAGATCGTATTTTTTTATAAATAAGAAAAAATATTATATAAATTCAAAATGCACTATAAAACTTAATATAAGAAATATCAATGACAGATGAATATTCATTTAATAAGCTTCCTTTATAAAGTTTAATATAAGATTTATTAAATATAATATTATAAGAAAATGAAGAAATAATAAGTTTATTTTAAGTTTTAATTTAGTTACATCAATGCACTGTTTGAATAATATTTTTGATTTAAATTAAGAATTTTGCCAATATTTAGTAATTTTAAATGGCGTTTAAATTATTTGCAATAAAATTAAAGATATCTAAAGAATTGAAATAGCTGATATTGTTATTTAATTACTTTATAAAGTTTCTATAGATTTTGGAGAATTTATACTTAAAGCTAATTGCCTTCAAACTTTAATTAATTATATTGATTTTTTTGAACTATCAACTTAAAAAATTGTTTTAAAAATTATCAAAAATATTCTTAAATTAATAAAAAATGAATAAAATTGTTTAAAATATTTTGAAATGTTCTAATTTTTAAAAAATTTTATTGTACATAATATATTATTTCTTAGAATTAAGACTCATAAAAATAAGAAATATTAATTCATATTATAGCGAAAATGTTTGAAAAAATCATTTATTTGCAAACTTATCAAATGAAAAAAAAAATAATTTAAGACTATTTTGATAATTAAAATACTTTAAATCTTTTAACTGTATTATTTCTTTAAATAGATATTATAAAAGATTGAAAATTAAAATAATTTTTAGTAAATTTAAAATTGTTTTGAAATTTTCACATTTATATATAAATTTTGTCCAGATTAATCATTATATTTATTTTAAAATGGACTATAATCTTTGATTTAAAGAATGATTAAATAATTTCTGTAAAATAATTAAAATTCTGAAGTATAAAATTTAATGAATAAATTTATTTAATTAATTTTAAATATAATAATTATTTATGATCCTATAGATTAAAAATTGTAATATTTCTTTTAATTTTAAGATTTTTTGTCTAATAATTTACAGGAATTTAAATTTTTTAAAATGAATAATTTGTAAAATGTAGAGATTCTGTATTAACTTGTTTTAAAATAAATGAAGACTTTTTTATAGATATATTATAAAGTTTACCTATTATTTTTTCTTAATCATATTTGGATACTACAAAATAATTTGTATTAATTTTGACTGATAAAATAATAAACCTTATCTAAATTAAGAATTTAGAAAAAATCATTTAAAATTAACAATTTTCTTTATTTTTAACATAAAATTTCAAATAAGATGATATAATTATGTTAGGAATTAATTTATTGATAATAAATAATATTTTGAAAAAAGTTTATAATTTTTATATAAGATTGGATAAATTCCTTTATTTATGATCAGAGAGGGAATAATAGAAGATATCAATAAATTATAAGATAAAAATATAACAATTAATTTTATAAAAAACAAAAATTAAAATTACTTATAGATAATTTATTAAAATTAACATATTTTTCAAAAATATATGTAATAATTTTAATATATTAAATTTATAATTTTTTATAAAATATATATTAAATATATTATTATATAAATCATATATCAATAGATCTGAGGATAAAGATAATAAAGAAATAAATTCAGATTTAATTAAAACAATTAGAAATTTTTTAGTTTAATAAGCTAATGAAATAAAGATAAAATTTAATAACGATATATTAAAGGTTTAGCATTTCTAAAATTAAATTTTATAAATTTTGAAAAAGATAATATAATTATTAAAAAATAATGACAATGGATTTTAATCATTTTAAACTTTAGCGAGTTTTTTTTAAACGTATAATTTTATAAGTATTTACGAAATCAAATAGATAAATGTATTTTAACATATATTGAATTATTTAACATGTGATTTAATAAACACTTTTAATTCTGATGATATTGGAAAATAAAAAGATGAAAATGTACCTATTTATAGTAATGTTTAAATTTCAGATAAGACTATTATAAAAATTATATAGAGATTAGCAATTTTTTAGTAAGTATTTGGATAAAATAATCTTTTTTAAGCTTTAATCGATAATTTAAATATTATTCTCACGCAATAAAGTTAGTTTTTTTGCAATCAAAATTTTGTTAAGAAAGATCTTAATATTATAGAAGGTTTGTTTTTAATTTTTAGATTTAACGATTCTTTTCTAAAATATATAAGTAAAGCTTAAATTTATGCCTGAAGACATTTAATTTATCTAGAATCATGTAAAATTATTTAAAAAAGTAAAATAAACAATTAGAAAAATAATTTGAATTTAAGTTTGAAATTTTTAAAAATTTATCGACTATTTATTTATAAGTTGATTAAATTGGAACTTTAGAACATATTGAAAACCATATTTTAAATCAATTTGATTCAAATTAATTTATATAATATGATAAATTACTAAATAAAATCTAATAAAATAAAGAGAGTTCTCCAATAAGATTGTAAAATTTTTATAAGTTTAGAAAAAGAATCAGAGAATCTGGAAATGAAGAATTAGATTATAAAAGAAAAATATAATTGAAAATTGATAAAATTAGCCCAATTAAGAATATAAATAAAATAAATAATAATATAATTGAATAATAAAAGAAATATAGTACTCATGATTTCAATGACCTTTTATAGCTGAAATTTTTTATTAATAATAAGGAAATTAATAAACAAATATCGATATATGAGATTTTATAAAAAAATTAGATAAATCACAAATAAGACCCTTTGATTTTATAATTTAAACTTGTACCAAGAGACCAAAACTATTAAGATAAAAATTTGATGGCATTTTAATATATTTAATCAAATTAATGTTTTAATTTATATATATCTTAGAAAAAGATATGTATATAAGATCATATTGTTCAACAATAAATTTAAAAATTCAATAACTAATTATAAGTATTTATTATGTTAAATTATAAAACAAAACTATTTTTTAATTATTGAAAAAATTTACAACAAATGAAATTTAAATTTTATAGTGCATTATACGATTTATTACTTTAATAGTATAAATTGAAAATATGTAAAATGATTTTTTAGATAAAAATTCATTATTTTATACTCATTTAAAAGATTTAAATCTTTAGTAATATCACTTCTAAATTTAAAATAAAATTATACCTAAAATATCAAATTATTTTGGAAATTTATTAAATGATACATTAGCTATTATTTGCAAAAATATACCTTTAATATATTAAGACATTTTAAATTTTATGCCTTATTAAATAGATTTTAAACATAGGTATGCTATTATATTTTATTAGGCTTACTTATTATAAATATTTTACATTTGAATTATATAGAACTCTATATTATATATATAATGCAAATAAAAAAGATGATAAAGATATTGAAAATTTCAATTTTGGACGCTTGTAAAAAAAAAAAATAAAAGTTGTACGAAATAATCATATTCAAAATATAATTGCTAATTTTGATTATAATAGTTAAAATATATTAATAGAATTCGAATATGAAAATGAGGAGGGAACTGGATTGGGCCCTACCTTGGAATTATATTCAGATTTAGGTTTAATTAAATTAATTTTAGAATAAGAAATGAAAAAAACTGAACATAAATTATTAAAATAAATCGATGATGGATGCCTTTTTCCTATTCCTTTAAATCCTAAGTATAAAAAATCTTTTGATTGGCTTGTAAATTTAAATAACAAAATAGTAAAAAAATTTACCTCAAGGAATAACTTATGAACAAGAAGTTTTAAAAAAACAAAATTTCGAAAAAGTCTAAATTCTATTTAAAGTATTAGGAAAAGCAATTGCCAGGGCAATATTAGATGAAAGAATATTAGACATTCCATTAAGCCCTTTATTTTATGATCTTATATTAGAAAGAGTAATTAAAATATGATTAAAAAGCCTGTTTCTTTAGAAAATGTGAAATCTATAGACAAATAAATTGGATAAACTTTATTATAATTTCAAGAAATTATAAATTAAAAGGAAATAATATAAAATGATTTATTTTAGGAAACAAAATAGAAAATAGCAAATATAGAAAGAATAAAATTTTAAGTTATATAAAAATATTTATACAGGGTGTAAAAATTGAAGATTTAATGCTAAATTTTACGTTTCCTGGATATTATGATATAGAATTAATTGAAAATGGAGCTGACACTGCAGTTACAATAAAAAATTTAGATTTATATGTATAATAATTAGGAAAATTTATATTTATTGATACAATTATCGAACAAGTGATATCATTTAGATATGGATTTAATTTGGTATTATATTATAATTATGAGATTTTAGATCTAAAAAACTTAGTAAATTTTAAAAGTGATGAAATTAATAATTTATTTTGTGGAAATAAGCCAGAACTCTGGCATTTTGAAGATTTATATGAAAATATACTTCCTGCTCATGGTTTTACAAAATAAAGGTAATTTTTACAATATAAAAAGTTAAAATTTTATCAATCTTATTGAAATAATGTGCGAATTTGACAAAGATTAATAAAAATAGTTTTTAAAATTTATAACGGGGTGTCCTAAATTACCATTAGGAGGTTTTCATAATATTAATTAAGGTTTTAAATATATTAGTCCAAAACTTACAGTTGTAAAAAAAGGACCAATTAATACAAATGAGAATATCAACCATGTTCTTCCATCTGTTATGACGTATAATTTCTTATTAAATTAGATGCTAAAACTATTTAAAAATACCAGATTATCATAATAAATAAATATTAAAGGAAAAATTAATTTTTTCAATGCTAGAAGGATAAGAAAACTTTTCATTATCTTGATGTTTTTAATTTTAAAGATTCTAAAAAATACACTATTATATATATAAATATATATATATATTTATATAGATGAAAAAAAATATTTATAAATTGTAAAAATATGTGATCTTGATAATATTTTCATCCAATTTGAATGCCTTGCCCTTAAAATTATGCATTATCTTAATTTTACTAGATATTTGAGTTTTGATTTTAATTTAAGCTTAGATACTTATCTTATTTAAAACTTTTATAAGCTTTAAAGACTAAAAATATAATAATAATGTAAAATAAAAAGGCAATAATATAAATGATGATCCTCATATGAAAAGTAGGCCATATCTAAACTAAATCTGAAAAATTCTAAATCTGTTTTAGAATAAATTACTAAAGTTCCAATTGTATTTGTAGAAATTATTAATCTATATATACAAAAAAAAATAAATATTGCACATGCATCATAAGACTGATTTTTATAAGCATAACTTAAAATACATACCATTACAACATCCAAAATGAGAAAAATAAATTCTAAAATTTTGGTGATAACTTATTAAAAAATTACAAAATACTTAAATATAAATCAATTCCAAAAAATAAAATAGATAAATAAAGTAAAACCTTTAAAATTTTTTTATTTCTTTTTGATTAAGTGTGTTCAAAAATCATTATTTTATTATTATAATTAAAGTATTTTCTTTTCTATTCTAATATTATATTAAGATAAATAATTTTATTATAAATCTATTTTAATTATAATTAAATTAATTCATTTTCTATTTTTATAATATTATTTAATTAAATAATTTTGTTGT
>Ga0228633_1000229_pt1 | contig 15653 bp, 11 predicted proteins | sample 41DmetaG_FD_182703 | JGI IMG/M metagenome (GOLD analysis project Ga0228633, IMG submission 182703) | Seawater microbial communities from Monterey Bay, California, United States - 41D | ecosystem: Environmental > Aquatic > Marine > Coastal | place: USA: California | collected 2016-11-13
CCCATTTTTGATAAAAAAAAATCTAAACATTTATGATTGTAAAATTGAAATTTATCTAAAAAATAAATTTGAGCAATAATATATTAAAAAACATTTTAAAAATAATAGATTATAATTAATAAAATATAAAAAAACATATAAAAAATGAAGGATAATAAAAAATCTCGCCGTCGAACCCGTGATGAAACAACTTAAGATCGAAATTACACATGTGGTTGTGGTAAAACATATTTATCATATCCTGCATTATATTTGCATTTAAAGTTAAAACATGATGGTTAATAGCCGTAAGGAACAATTGTGCATAAAAAATTATTTGAATAATAAACATAAATTGATAAAAAACTAGACGATAATTTTGATAATGGTAGTTTAGGTCAATTAATTAATAATTTGAATCTAAATATTTAAAATGTAAAAATTCTTTATTATCAGATTTTAGAATTTAACTAAGCTTCAAAAATCATTTCTTAAATAGTTATTCATTATGATTATAATACTACACTTTAATCTATTAATAACAATTTCTAATAAAAAATAATTAATAAAGGTTTTTAAAAATATATAATTAATATAATTTATATTTCAAAATTTTTGAAAGTTATGATTAAGGTGAAAAAGATAAATAAGAATTATGGAATATAAAAATATATGAAACTTTGGCTATATATTTGCTATAAAGTTATCTTTTATTTGATGAAAAGAATTTCTAATATTTAGTTTATTTTATATTTATTTTTGCACTAAGTCTAGATAAAAATGGATGGTAAATACTTTAAAAATAAAAAATAAATACATAAAATATTGATTAAAATTTTTGCTCATAAAATAATTGTGAACATATACTAGAAATTTCCAACGAATTTGTAACAGATTATCTTCCAAATGAACTAAAAAAGTTTATTATTTATATTTTAGAGTCTAAATTCAAAGCACATTTACGTAAAATATACATATGACTTAATTTTTCTCTGATTGGCTCTATACTAATTCTTTTACTAATTCTAAATTGTAGCCTTAAATTGAAGATCAAAATTGAAAATCTCATTTTGATTTATATTTTAATTAGAATTATTTTTATTATTTAATGTTAATTTTCAATAATATTATATTATTCTTATAAAAATTAGGAATAGTTATAATATATATTTAGAAAAGTAAATCCTAAAAATTAATTGTATAAAATTTTATAATTTTTATAACTTAAATAATTTTATAAATAAAGATACAAAATGAGAGTAAGAAGCTAAAAAGTGAATTCTTAAGTAGATTTGTCAATTCCTTAAAATAAAAAGATAGTGAATCCATCATCTATAGATTTATCTAAATCTGTAGTTTAGCCTTAAATTTCATAGCCATCGAATTTGTAACTTTCTTATGTATTATAACCATAAGTTTAAGAATACTTGTAAATATATAAATAATAATAGATATTCATCATAATATGTGAGCGAATAGGATAATTAATTAAAAAAGTTTTAGTAATAAAACCTAAATTAATAATAAGAAATAAATGACTTCAAGAATAAGAATATTAATGATAAAAATTTAATTGTGTAAAAAAATTAATAGATTCAAGATTAAAGTTAATAAATTTAATAGTGCTAATAATAAAACTTAAATTTATAATAAAATATCAATGATTTTAAAAATAAAATCATAAATGACAAGAATTTAACTGCAGAGTTAAATCAAAGTATAAAAGACTAAAAAAATCAAATATAGCAGTTTTTATAATAAATTTAAAATTTATAATAAGAAACAAATGAAAATAAGAATAAAATGATAAATGATAAGAATTTAATTGTAGAATTGAATTAAATTATAAAAGATTAAAAAAATTAAATTTAGTAGTTTTAATAATAAATTTAAAATTTATAATAAAATATAAATGAAAATAAAAATAAAATAATAAATGATAAGAATTTAATTGCTTAATAATAATAATAGATTATCGATTTAAATTAATAAATACAATAAGGTCAATAACAAAATAAAAATTTATAATAAAATATAAATGAAAATAAGAATAAATCATTGATCGATAAGAATTTAATTGCATAATAAAATTAATAAATTATTGATTTAAATTTATAGAAATAATAAGATTAGTAATAAATTCAAAATTTATAATAAGATATAAGTGAAAATAAAAATAAGACATAGATTGACTTAAATTTAATTGCTTAATAAAATTAATAGATTATTGATTTGAATTAATAAATTCAATAAGGACAATAGTAGAATTAGAATTTATAATAAAATATAAGTGAAAATAGAAATTAAATATATTAATCAGTATAAAAGAATTAGGTTTAATAGTAAGAAATAATAGAATAAAAAAACCAATAAATGATTGATAAGAAATAAATAATTTAAATGTAATAATAAATATAAACATTATAATAAGAAATAAATGAGTTTTAAATTTAAACATAAAGCGATAAAAATCTAATTTTAAAATAAAATCAATAAAATAATGATTAAAAATAATAAATAATTGAAAAGGATTAATAAATAGATAATTATTTATAATAAAATAATGTATAAAAATAATAATTAAATGAATTTTAAACATAATAATCAAATGATAAAAATTTAATTATATAATTGAATCTATAAATATATGAATAAAATCAAAAATTGTAATAATCTTCATAATAAAATTAAGTTTTATAAGAAGAAAAAGATGAGTATTAAATATAATTAAGAAATGAAAATGATGTAATTTTATAATTGAATTAATAAATAAAAGGATAATCAACTTAAATTGAAATTTATAATACTTAAATATTAAATGCAAATAAATAAATTTTGCAATAGAATTAAGATTATAATTTACAAATATAAGGTCTAGAGCAATTGATTAATTAATCAAATTAAGTTTTTAAATTTTCTATATATAGGAATTTGAAAAATTAAGAGATTCATATTAGGTTAAATTATAAAAACAAGAGAAAACTATAAATAATTAGTTGGAACTATCAGATTAAACTTAAAAGTAAATATTAAACAAAGATACTTTGATAACTCAATAAAATGAAAGAAATGATAATTTAGAAATAAAATTATAGTTATCTTTATGAATTTAAGGCATTAATTTTAAATCAAATAAGAGATATAAGATTAATAAAAATAACAAGAAATAGCATATCAAAATTAATAAGAATAGTACAATGGTTTAAAAGTTTTATTGGAGTAAAGTATTTAAGAGAATCACTAAAATTTAGAAATTATAGGAAATATGAAAACTAAAAATTTAGGATTAAAAACAACGTATATAATATAAAATTAGTATAAAAAATTTAGAAGAATAAGTATTGTTATAAGAAAAAAACATGAATAACAAAATTTAAGAATTAAATGAATTATACTAAAGTGATAAAGATTAAAAATTACAGTAATTACAAATAGAAAATAGTCATTTAAAAAAAGCTTTAGAAGTGAACCTTTATGAAAGTGAAAGTAATAATAAATTATTTAGATTAAAATGAAATTTTTATATAAGAAATAGAAAGATTAAATTCATAGTTAAAAATTAAAAATAAAGAAATCGCGAATTTAAGTAATTAAACATCAAAGTAAATAATAATTTATGAAAAGATTAACATATGATGTAAGCAGAATAGAAGAATTATATGATCAATATAAGAAAAATTATAATCGCACTCCATAAATTAAAACAAGTTAATGCATAAAAGCATAACAAAGTTATTGGAAATGATTATTAATTTAATCATTATTAATAATAGTATTTAATATAATTATTTAATAAAAACTATTTTTAATGTCTATAAATGATGTTTTATTTATTATTTGTTATATTATTGCATTTATTGCAATGGTTTAAGTAATTTCTATATTATCTAATGAATTTCTTTTACGTAAATATTAATATAAAAGCGAGTTTAGAAAATATATCAAAAAAGTTTATATTACCAAAAAATAGTGATTGTATAATATTAGCATTAGGATGTAGTATACCAGAAATGACAACAAATATTTTAAGTGTTTTTGATTCAGAAAAAGAAACATTTAATTATGGTTTTGGTGCAATAGTGGGTTCCGGTGTTTTTGGTATTCATTATTTAATTAGATTTTACTATGTGCATAGGAATTGCCTCATTATATTCACATTATTGTCACAAAAAAGATGTTGAATTTAAATTTGATTCTGTATTTAGAGATTTTTTAGTATATTTGGTCACTTTATTATATTTATTTATAATTTGTATTGATCATTAAATAGTATGGGAAGAATCATTATTTTTGGTATGTATGTACCCAATATATTTATCATATTTTCTTTTAAATGATAAAAAAAATGAGTCAGAATAGATTGAAGACTTTTAAGAAGAATAACCTTTAAATATTGATATAGAAAATCCAAATAATTATAAATAAGAATAAAAATAAAATAAATATGATTTAATATATATTTTATCTTATTTGATACCAAAAGATAGGTATCCAATTCTGGCATTTACAATTATTTTAGTAATAATATTTTTTTAGACAAAATTAATGATATTTATAGTGGAATAATTGGTGTAAAATTTTAAAATAAGTCATACTTTTATGGGATTAACAATAGGGTGCTGGGGTGGAAACGTGTCAGGTATTAAAAATATAAATAGACGTAATAAATTCGAGTATGGCAACAAAATAATTTAAATCTGAATTAGCCACATCATCAATAATAGGAAGTTAAATAATAAACCTATAATTATCTCTAGGATTACCATGGTTTATATATAATATATTATATGGTAAAATTCAATTTTAAGGAAATGATATCTTTCTTCATATTTTGAGTAATTAATTTCTTATTTTAAGCTGTATTTATTGTTGTCGTGTTAAGTCTTATTATTATGAAAATTACAAAATTTAAATTAAGTAGAAAACTTGGGGTTTCTCTCATTTTTACTTATATTATATATTTCTTTTACGAATTGAATCAAAGTTTAAAGTTATGATTATTTATAATTTAATTTATAAAAATTTATAAAAATTTAACGATATATAAAAATGACATATAAATTACTAAAAAATGATTTGATTTCTTATAATAGAAATAAAAATAGTATAATTTAATATACATAAAATGAAAATTCTACCACATAACCTTAAATATCAATGAGTTCATGCAAAATAAAGGAAAAAATATTAAATGATGATGAAATTTAACCCGAATCATAATTAGATTAAAATGATAATTAATTCATACCATAATAAAATAACTATAAAAAAAACAATATATTGATAGATATAAATGAATAAGATTAATAAAAAGATATTTATGAGTAGTAACTTAAATAATTATATTAATAAAACATGTAAGTTTCAAATGTATCTGTAATTAATAAATACTTAAAATAATTAAAAAAAGAAACATAATAATATGATCCACATAATATATATTATGAATAAAAATAGATAGCACACACTGATAGAAATATGATTACAAATTATTCAAATAAAACTTAAAAAAGTGATAAAATAGATTTCCTAAAGCTAAATTAAGAATAATTTTAAACTCCATATAAATAATAAATTCCTATAAAAAAATTAAATTTTGATTTTTATTCAACAAAAAATTCTACAAAGAATCATTAAAAATAAGAATTTAAGTATTATTTTGATATTACATAGGTAATATGAAGCAGCATATAATTAATTTTAAAATAGCTCAATAGAAAAGGTTGATAAATATGGAAATTTTGATTTAGTAACTAATAATCAAAGTTAAAAAAAACCTGATTAGTTATATTAAGCATCAATGGTTAATTATTATATATAAATTAGTATTAAAAATAAAAGTTAATATAAGACTAAGATTATCAAAATAAAATTTAAGAGTTAAAATGTACATTTCAGCCAAATTTACATAAAAAAACATAAAATAGGGATATATAAGCATTTCTTTAGTCATAAAATGAATTCTTAGAAAAAAAGTAATAAAATATTGACAATATAAAAAACAAAATTTAATAACAAATGGAAAAAAATTTTTAATTTAAGCCATAAATACTGAAATAATCTTAAAATGATTAAAAATAAGTTTTTGAAAGATTATACTGTGTAACTTCGCGATAAAAACCTTAAATTTAATAAGACGAGGATTGCACATTTAAACCAAATATAAATAATAATAATCCAAATGTAAAATCAGTCTATATGTAGCCAAAAATTTAAAAAAATGACACATTTAATCTTGACAATTAAAAATGTAGTTCATCTGTTAATATGAAAAGTCAGAAAATACTATAAAAAAAGTAATTATATAATAAAATAAAGATTTTTGACAAGATTTTATGAGGTTGTAGATAAAGAAGAATTTTAAATCAAAGATTTAATCAAATATCTATATAAATTAGAATTTTTAATAGAAGATAATAACGAAAATTTAGTGACTTAAATTTATGACATCTTATAAAATAAAGATAAAATATAATAAAAATCATTGTTTAATTTCCTTTTGGTTTTATAAAATTTATAATCTTATGATCATTATTTAAAATAAAGCTATATAGATGAAAATGATGTTTTAATTATAGGACAAAAAGATTAAGAATACATAAAAATTCATTTTAATTAATTAAATTTAAATAAAAAATATAACTAATAATAAAAAAGAAAAGATTAAACATTAATTAATCATAAATTAAAAAAAAATGATGTAGTAAATAAAAATAAAGAAAGTAAAAAATAATTTTTAAATAGCTTTCAATTCATTAGAAAGAATATAATAAAATGTTGATAATTATAATCAACAAAGAGAAAGACACAAAAAATTGAGAGATGATTAGGACAATTTACATGAATTCCCATTTTCTCCTAAAATCAATAAATAAAATGATTAAAATAATTCAATTATTCCTAGACATATCTAATTGTATGCTTAAAATAAACCAAATCTTTTGAAATATGATAAAGTTTATTTTTTTATAAAAGTCAAGTTATGATATTGAGTTTGAAAAAAATCATAAAGATTGCACTTTTTAGCCTGATTTATATAAACCTAATATTAACCTTAAATCAAATTTCATTAATGATTATCATAAAACTGTAAAATAGATGAGATAAAATAATTAATAAAGGTTTTTGTTCTAATATTAGAGAGATGCTTCATAATTGGAAAGAAGATAGAAATAATTTAACTCCAAAATTAAAAAATACATAGGATAGTAGTTTTTTAACATAAAGTTTCTAAGAGTACAAATCAAAATTATCATGTAATATAAATCATATATAAAAAATCAATTATGAAAAATTGATTATTAGTTTTATGAAATATTTTATTATATTTAGCTGACAAAAAGCCAATTTTAAATGTGGATGTAATTTTAGAAAATGGCCATAGTGAAAGAATAGTAATATATGATAAAGATTCTATAGATGAAGTAGCCTAATAATTTGCGTAAAAACATAATCTAGATTATAATGCTTAAATGAAATTAAGACTATCTTTAAATTAATAAATAAAATCACTCTTAAATCCAATATATGAGGAAGAATAAAATAGTTTATCATCAAATATAAATTGATATAAAATTTAAATATATATAATTATAAAATTTAATGTTATCTTTAAAATCAATATATTAAAGATGTAAATATTCAGTTGGTAAAATGATGCGTGATACTGGAATGGGTATGATATTTTTAAAATAGAATTGGAACGAAGAGGTTGTTATAAAACAAAAGATATTTCATATATGGAACCACTATCCAGACATAGAAATGTTATGGGGCTCTATGATTCAGTAATTTTTAAAATTATAAAAGTTCCCTGCGTTTAATGATTCTTCATTTGTAAGTTCATCATCTACTTTAATTGGAAATGTTACACTAGGTATAAAATTATATAATTTAAGGAGAAAATAGTCAAACTTGGTACGGATCTATTTTAAGGGCTGATTTGGCACCTATTAGAGTTGGAAATAATAGTATAATCGGTGATAATACTGTTATAAACACAGTCATGTCATTGCCAACAGGAGTACCCACATCTGTAAATATAGGTTTAAATCAATAAATTTTAAAATTCAATGATTTTTTGAAAATTTATAAGAATTTTAGGCAATAATGTAGAGATTGAACATAATTGTACTTTAACATCATGTCTTATTGATGATAATGTAACAGTCGGATTTAAATCTATTGTATCAGAGGGGGCTGTTTTAGAGAGAGGCTGTGTTATTGGCTCAAATTCTTATGTTCCTCCAGCTAGATTGATTCCTAGGTATTATTTTGTTATAAATAGTAATTAATTATGGGAAGGCTCTCCAGTATAATTTATCAGAGATCTTAGCAAATAGGAAATTTAATAAATATAGTAATAAAAAGAGAAATACATAGAAAATACATAGTAACATAAAGAATTAAATTTAATTGAATAATGATTAAATGAAAATAATTAATTATAAATATATAATTTATAAATTAAAAGTTAATAGAAAAAAATAACAGATGTATTTAGCTTTGGATAAATTCAAATAAAAATATACGATAAAACAGAAATTTATAAAGACATAACAAGTAATAGTAGATCACGTTTTTTTAATGTAAAATGATATTAAAAAAGTGAAAATAATAAATAAGCGTGTTATATAAATATGATAATATAGTCAGAATAATATATGTTGAAATTAAATGACTATTTAAAAAAGTAAAATTATGATGAAAATTCAGAGACATTTTAAATTTATTATTGGAGTCTAGATTTTAATTATAACGAATCAAAGAACATATATAATTTTTATTTATTAACATAAATATTCAAACAAAGTTTAAAACAATATTTAATATCGATTGAAAAAACAGAATTCTAATATCTAAAAAAAATTCAATTATAACATTATATTAAATATTTCTTGAAAGTTTTTATATAATTATAAAACTCAGGATAACCTTCATCAACGATAAATTCTTAAAATATGTATTTGTTTATATAATAGATATATACAATAAGGCAGTTAATTAGTTTATTTATAGCATAAATTTTTTGAAAAAATATTTGAATTTAAATAGGAAATAAACTAAAGATAATCAAAAATAAACTCTTTTCATACAAATTCACATTTGACAAATAGTTATAGAGGAATAATACAATATCAAAATGATATTAATCCGAACATTATTATGCGTAAATAATTTTGAATTATAAGATAAAGACTATCCCTTTGAAAAAATAAAGTTTAATATACAGCCTAATAAGAAAAAATCAGTGAAAAATTATAGAAGATCAATTAGTATAGTGCAATCGTAAAAAGGTATAATAATTGATAAATAGTTGTTAAATTTTAATAACTTGACAAAAATATTCACAATATGCCAAAATTACAAAAATAATAGAGTTAAATATTAATATAAAAGTTTTATAGTTATAAAATGGAAAATAATATATAAGATAGAATTTTTAATTTTGGTCTATTACTATTTGAACTATCAACGTAAAAAAATACTTAATTTTTACACGGATAAGAATTTGAACGTGAGCTTGATAATATAAAATAAACATATACGCCATAATATAGAGATTTTATAAAAAGGCTTCTTGATACTGATAATAAGTATAAAATATAATAATTTTAGATTAATCTCTTTTGAATAAATATATAAATTAAGCTAAGAAAATTTATTTGAAACGATAGAAATACAAAGTTAAGTTGATATATTTTAGAAATAAAAACATATTTTTAAAATGAATTTAGATCATTTAGGAATAAATTTTGGAGTTAGCGAATCAATAATTTAAAAAACTGCAAATAATATTGATGAAAAATCTTAATTACATTATTTTATCGATAATTCAACGAAATTTCTTATTGTATATTTAACGAAGCATATCACTCCATTTTACGAGGAAAAAGCTTTAAATATCGATTTTCTTATTCCTAAAAAATCAAAATGTTTTACACGAAAAACTAATAGCAATTCTTTAGAAATATTTTTACTTGGAGGAATAGATAGTTTAAATATTTATAGATATAATGAACATTAAAATAAATTAGATAAATTCTTTGAATTAAATGGACGATACGAACGTCACTCTTTTGGGTTTTGCTACATTTAAGATTAATTTTTAGCAATTATCGGAGGATACTACGATGGAATAATGACACCTTGCTGTGAATTATTTTACCTTAATACTAGAAAATATAGAAGGTCTATATTATAATATATTTTAATGATATTAAAATAATATTAGAATATGTAATTTAAACATTGCTTGTTGTGACATGTCAATATGCAATTATAACAATCAGAATATTTATAAATTCGGTGGTTAGGATGAAAATAAATAATTAGTACAATAAGTTGAAAAATATGATTTTATTAGTAATTAATGGTATATGATAAATATAATAAATGTGAATGGCTTTAAATTTTGTAAAAATTAAATAAGTGTTGTTTTGAATCCCATGCAAATTTTCATTTTAGGCGGAAGAGATGAATTTAATATGCCTTATGATAGTTCATGTCATTTCAATATTTATGACAAATGTAAAGAATAGTCAAATTAATATGAAATATAAGTTTTTTCTAATAAAGATTTTATAAAAGTATTATAAAAATATTATAGGATTTCAATATATTGAATAATTAAGTAAAATTATCAAAATAAGGTATTTTTTGTATTTCATAAAATAAATTCAATTAATCATCTCTATTATGCATATAACATAATATGAAAAATTTGAAAATTATAAAAACTATTGCTTTAAAAAACTTTTGAAAAAAACTTTTATTTTAATGCTATTATTAAATATTATAATAGATTATAATTTACAATTTCATTATTATATAAATAATAAATTATTATAAAATCAAAGAAGAAATTATATCCTAAATTAATGTAACATACAATAAACAAAAACTTAATGAATTTTGATGAAAACCAAAATATGATATAAATTTAATAATAATTTTAAAAAATAGACCTGGAACTTTGTTCTGATTCTGAAATCTATTTCATTTTAAAATAAATAGAATAAAAAATAAAATAGTAGATAAAACAACAAAAAATTGATGAGCTTCTTTGTAATTTTATAAATATTTATAGAAATATTTGAGAAATGTTTTTAATAACTTTTTAAAATAGATTTAAATCTTATAATTAATAAAGAATTAGATAATAGATATTGGCATATTATAAAATAAGTAATAAGTTCATAAGATTTTATATAATAAATAAATTAGCAAGAATAATTATAATTTTTAAATGATAGAGCTAATAATTATAAAAAATATTTTCAAATCATTTAGAAATAAATCTCCTAAATTTAGATCTCTGAAATGACTTAAGATAATAAAAACAGAAAATTTTTGGCCAATATGTATAATTAATTAGGGTAAATTCATGAATTAAAACTCAAAATTGACAATATAAAGGAATTAAATTTATTTTCTATAATTAATCAGGCTTAACTTATATACCCTTTTTAAGGAAAATATTTTCAAAGTTTATCGATTTTCTATAGATAAAATAATGATTAATTTGGTGCTATTTATTATGCAATTAGAGCATAAAATGCTGATTTTCCTATATAAAATTAAAAATATATTGATTAAATTTTTTAAGAAATAATAGAAATATTATAAAATTTAAATTAAACTAGTATTTAGTAGGTAAATTCTTTTAATTTAAAATTTATAAAAAATTTATATTTAAAATTGTTTTAAAATTCTAATTTAAAATTTTTTAAAAATTTTTAATTTAAAATTATATAAAAATTTATAAATATTAAAAATTAATTTTTAAAAATTCATAAATTTTAAAAATTCATAAATAATAAAAATTCACTTTAAACTAAATATATAGTATTAAGATTTTGATTTGTTTATGATATATTTTATGTCATTTAATTATCTTTATCATCAATAATCGTAAAAAGATGATATAATGGATTTATTTAATTTTGCATAAAAATATTTAAATTAACATTTTTAAAAAAAAACTGAATATAACAATTAAGAATATACAAAAGAAAGTTAATTAATTATAAGAGTGATTGCCATACAATTCTCAAAAATTTATCAAAAAGATATATAACACTATAAAACACAAAAATTTATTGTTCTTAATTTTGAAATTTTATACACAATTCTTTAATTTTTGATTAAAAATTGTCATAATGAAATAATTTTTGATATTTTAGCAAAAATTCTGTATTTTTTCTCAGAATAAGAAAAATTACTAAAATTTATAATAACTTAAGATAATAATCTTGCAGAAAGTTTAATAAAGTATTTTTTTATTAAAAAAAGTATCTAAATTTAAATAACTAAATTATTTGTATAAAAATTTGAAAATTACTCAGATGAAGATAAATAGAATATTGAAAATGGATTATTGACACATTAGATTTTGAATTATTATTTCAAAAGTGATCTTATTTTTTTATCTTTCTAGCCTCTAAATTAATTTTTCCAAAAAATTAAAAAAGGATTCACTATTTTAACCGATACAAAAGTTTAGTTTATCTCTAAATTGCATTTATGTATTAAATTGATTAATAAAATAACAAATTTCCTAAATATCGAAAATTATAAAAGAAAATTATCAGATAATCAATATTCCGACACATTAAATGATATATTTGGAAATTAAAATTAAGAAATATAATTTGATTAGAATATATAAAATCATAGAAATTATATATAAAAATCAATGATAGTTTTTGATGGAATGAACGTAGCATTGCGAAAGAATTAAAAATAATTTTCAAGTGAAGGTTTGAAATAAGCTGTTGACTTTTTTTTATAAAGAGGTCATTAAGTATAGATATTTTTGCCTGATTATATACTAAAAATACCGAAAGGTTAAAAAGTATTTTAATATAATATAAGGATTTGAAAAAAATACCTGATGATATGAAAATAATTGAAGATTTAAATGAAAAAAACTTTATATGTGGTGTTCCTAGTTGGCAATATGTATTTAATTTAAATTTAAGGATGATTCCTATATTATTGATTACGCGTAAAAGAAAAATGGATATATTTTAACCAATGATCGGTATAAAGATTATATAGAAAAATATTCAAAAAATGATATGGTTTTAGAACTCTAATTTAAAAATTGGTTAAGATCACATTGTATTAGGTATTTATTATAATTTTATAGCTTTACTTTTACGATTGATGATTTTTTACCATCATAAGATTTTATATCTGAAAAAAAGCTGTGAACTTCTTTATTTTTGATTAAAAATATAAATAATCTATATCAATCATCATCTTAATCATTTATTAATCTACCATATATAATTTAATTTTTATATATCTTATATTCATTTATAATATCTGAATCATTTTATTAAATTTCTTTATTTTCTATTGTATTTTTTGTTATATTTTTTGATGCAATTTTTGTAGCAATATTTGTAGCAATTTCATTTTTTGTAATGTTTTATTTTAATTTTCCTAAATTTGAGTACTTAATTATAAAAATTTACAAGTTTTATTCCATATTTTTCATTTTTAATAGTTTTAACTTTATCGATTTTTTTAGTAGGGTTTTAATCTTTTATTTATAATTTTGAGTCTATATTTTTACTTTAGTTTAAGTCATTTCTAAATTAAGAAGGTAAATATTCAAATTTGCATAATAGAATAATTTATAAGTATATAAAAAAAGAGAATTTAATCATCATCATTTATGTATAAATAATTTTAATATATTATATATATTTAAAGAACTTTTTTATTGAAAAATTATAATTATTAAATAGAATTCTACCTTATTCATATTTTATTTAAAAAAAGTTATTATATTAAAGAAATATAATTATCAAAAAAAATTAATAATATTATTAAGAAAAAAAATTCAATGTTTTCTATTTTTTGAAAGGTCTCTTAAATCATTTAATTTTCCTGATCTTCCTGAGTTTTATTAATAATTTGATTGATTTTTTTGAATTTAATTTTCATATTAATTATTTTAGTATTGTTAGTTTTATTAGAAATCCTATTCAATTTATTATTCTTCATTATCTTCATCCAAAGGTTCAATTTCGATGCCAAATTGCCTGAAATATTCAACAACTTATTGATGACTATGTCCCTAAAAAATAAAATTCAAACTTCATCAATCATTTAATTGTATTTAATTTAGACTTGTTCCTCATCCACTTCATCATTATTTAAGTTCCCTTCATTCAATTTAAAGTCCAGTATTTTTTAGACTAAACTTTAAATTTATTCAAAATATTTGGTCTTCAAATAATCAGGATGCTCTTAAATTTAAATATATACCTACAAATAACTGTCTAGTTATATCATAAGAATCCATTTAATATATCTATTCACTTAATGATATATTATATGCATGCTTTTTTGAATCTTTTGGATGACGCTTATAATACATACTTAATTAAGGGGGCTCATATTTTATCAAAAATTAAATTGGTGTTAATTAATTAATATTTATCTTTGTAAAAGGATTTATTTCTTAATTTTATATTGCTTGTTAATTTTGGCTACCACTCTTTTATCGATATCTACGGTTCATTTTTAAAACTTATTATTAAATAGGTTTCGCGAAAAATATTTTAAATAAATAATATAATATATAAAATCACTGTTTTTATAAAATTTCTTTAATTAATTTTATATGATGATACTTTTAACTTTATTCATAAAATATTTTTAGCTAAACATTCAAAATATCTTTATCTATTAATTCTTTTTTATCAGAAAACTTTTAATTGGCAAATGTAAAATTTTTCTTCAATTTATTTTATTTTAATTTTTAATTTAATTCATCAATATAAGCATTTTTATCATATTTCTATTATTAAAAAATATACCTATTTTAATTAATCATATTCTTATTGATACTCTAAAGCGGTTTATTTTGTATCTTTATATTAATAATCAATTCTATTTAATTCTTATAATTTTTAATTTAATATATCAGATAAAATTTAGTTTTATTCTTATAAATTAAATTTAATTTACTTTAGTATTGGTCAAAAGTTTTTTAATTTTCTTAAAAAGTACTTTTATATTCTTTATATTATTTACTTTATAATATTTATTTTTCAAAATCTTAATTTCTTTTATATATAAATCATAACTTATCAAATTCATCTAGTTTTAAAGAATCAAATTATTTTTTTGCATTTTCAATATTATATTTTTATTTAAATTCATCAAAATCTTTTTATATATATCTATTTTTATTTTATATTACGATTATTATGGTTTATTTTAAATAAACTTTTATTTAATTTGAGAAACTAATTATTCTAAATTTGATTTATCACATTTCCAATTATAAAAACTTTAATAATTTATTTCTAGTGTTTCTTTACATATTAATTCATGATTTATTAAATTCTATACTCTTAAAATAGGTTATTATATAGGAAATTATTCTTATATAAGTCTTAAATTATTTAAATTTAAACATTTCTATATTTATATTGTCTAATTCGAAATTTATTATCTATAAACTTCCTATTTAATTAATTTATAGATTTTATACTAAATTTCTTAGTTTTTCTATTTATTATTCTATATTATTCATTAAATAATACAATTAATCAAAATTAAATGTTTTAAAATTAATTTTATAATGTTATAATTGGAAAAATATTTCTTAAGAATTTTTAAAAAATAATTAGGGGTTGGGGTTGGGGTTG
>Ga0228633_1000235_pt1 | contig 15436 bp, 14 predicted proteins | sample 41DmetaG_FD_182703 | JGI IMG/M metagenome (GOLD analysis project Ga0228633, IMG submission 182703) | Seawater microbial communities from Monterey Bay, California, United States - 41D | ecosystem: Environmental > Aquatic > Marine > Coastal | place: USA: California | collected 2016-11-13
ACTATAGAAGGCAGTGACAATAGTACAAGAGATACCAAATTTAAAATAAATGCTTTAATTCGAGAAATCGATAAATGTATCGTTCAATTGAACGAATAATAGTTTATTAGTATAGTGGAAAAATTAAAGATTAATTTAGTAATAGCAGGTAGATCTTATCCTTTGAGTGTTAACAGCAATATCGAAGAAGAGGGGATGAGAAAAGCAGCAGCTAATATTAATCAACTCATTAGCAAGTATGAAAAGAACTATGCAGTGAGTGACAAACAAGATGTTTTAGCTATGTGTGCTTTACAGTTTGCATCAAAATTAGAAATTTCTACCTTAGATACTGAAGAAACCAATACAGAAGCATTAGATAAAATTCATGAACTTACTAAGTTGGTAAGTGCTCATTTAGAATAAGTTCTCTTAAAATACAATAATATACTGCCTACATTAGTTATTTGTTTGATAAACTCAACACGAATCTATTATGAAGGACGAGTCTTAATTGCTAAAGCAAGCCTTAGATATTGAATCAATTTCATTATCAGGAGGATCCTTGATCAGTTAGTTAGTTCTATACATGTCATAATGGAGTTTATATAAACCTTACTAGTGTAGGTTTTTTTATACAACTAAATCAAAACTATGGACGACATGATAATTCCTGTTGTAGCAGGATTAGCAGGATTAATTTTAGGCTTAATAATTTCAAAAATTTCAGAGAAATCAAAGGCTAATAAAATTTTATCTGCTACTAAAAAAGAGAGTAATTCTCTAATAAAACAAGCTAAAGTAGAGGCAGAAGCTCTAAAGAAAGACAAAATATTACAAGCAAAGGAAAAATTTATAGAGTTAAAGTCTGAGCACGAAAAAGTAATATTAAATAGAGAAAAGAAAATTTCTGAGGTTGAAAAAAGAACCAGAGAAAAAGAATCTCAAATTCAGTCTCAAATGGATAAAACCAAAAGACTAAATACTTCTCTAGAGCACAAGGAGAAAGATTTAAATCATAAATTAGAGCATCTTGACAAAAAGGAAGATGAGGTTTCTAAATTACATATGAGACATGTAGATTTATTAGAGCAGATTTCCGGATTTTCTGCTGATGAAGCTAAAAAAGAATTAGTAAATTCTTTAAAAGATGAGGCCAAAACAGATGCAATGGGTTTTATCCAAAGCACTCTTGAGGAAGCTAAACTTACAGCAGAACAAGAAGCACGTAAAGTTGTGTTGAGTACAATTCAAAGAGTAGGAGTAGAACAGGCTGTAGAGAATTGTGTATCTGTGTTTAATTTGGAATCAGATGATGTTAAAGGGAGAATAATAGGTAGAGAAGGAAGAAATATAAGAGCCTTGGAGGCTGCAACTGGAGTTGAAATTATCGTAGATGATACTCCAGAAGCTATCATTTTATCTTGTTTTGATCCTGTAAGACGTGAAATAGCCAGATTATCTATGCATAAGTTAGTTACAGACGGAAGAATTCACCCAGCTAGAATTGAAGAAGTTGTAGCAAAAACTGAAAAACAAATAACCCAAGAAATAATTGAAGTAGGAAAACGCACTGTAATTGATCTAGGAATTCATGGATTACATCCAGAATTAATAAAGACGATTGGTAGAATGAAGTACAGATCATCTTATGGTCAAAACCTTCTCCAACACTCCAGAGAAGTTGCTAATTTGTGTGGTATTATGGCTTCAGAATTAGGTTTAAACCCAAAATTAGCAAAAAGAGCTGGATTACTTCATGATATCGGAAAAGTTCCAGATACTGAGAGTGAGCTACCACACGCGCTACTGGGAATGCAATGGGCAGAAAAATATGGCGAGAAACAAGATGTTTGCAATGCCATAGGAGCACACCATGATGAAATAGAAATGAAATCTCTTTTTGCACCAATTGTTCAGGTTTGTGACGCCATATCAGGTGCTAGGCCAGGAGCAAGAAGACAGGTTTTAGATTCTTACATTCAGCGATTAAAAGATTTAGAAGATATTGCTTTTGGATTTTCAGGTGTTCAAAAAGCGTATGCAATTCAGGCAGGTAGAGAGCTGCGTGTGATGGTAGAGAGTGGTAAAGTTAATGACACTAAAGCTGCTGAGTTATCATTTAGTATTAGTCAAAAAATACAAAATGACATGACCTATCCTGGTCAAGTAAAAGTAACAGTTATAAGAGAAACGAGAGCTGTTAATGTAGCTAAATAGCCATTAATAACTTATAAATAAAAATTCCACTTTTAAAGTTTTAAAAGTGGGATTTTTGTTATTTATGACTTCCTTGGGTGATATTTTTCTACTACTTTCTTTAAATAACTAGTGTCTAAGTGTACGTAGACTTCAGTAGTCGTAATGCTTTCATGACCCAGCATTTGCTGAATAGATCTTAAATCTGCTCCATTTTTCAAAAGATGTGTAGCAAAAGAATGTCTGAAAGTGTGAGGGCTAATTTTCTTATCTAGATTAATTTTTATAGCTAAGTTTTTCATAATTACAAACACCATTTGTCTGGTTAAAGATTTACCTCTTCTATTTAAAAATAAAATATCTTCATAATCTTTAACAATGGATATATGATTTCGATAGTGATTCATGTAGGACTCAATATATTTTTGAGCTCTAAAATGAATAGGAACAAAACGTTCTTTACTTCCTTTACCTACCACCTTGATAAACCCCTCATCAAAAAATAAATCAGATATTTTTAAAGTAATGATTTCACTAACTCTAAGACCACAGCTATACAAGGTTTCTAGAATAGCTTTATTTCTTTCCCCTTCAGGCTTACTTAAATCAACAGCTGTTATTAATTGATTAATTTCAGATTCTGATAATGTATCTGGAAGTTTTCTACCAATTTTTGGAGCCTCTATTAAATCAGTTGGATTGGATTCTCTATATTTTTCAAAAATTAAATAATTAAAAAAACTTTTTAAACCAGATATAATTCTAGCTTGACTTCTAGCAGTTGATTTTTTTGCAACTTCATATATAAATTTCTGAATTACATCATTCTTTATGGTGATAGGAGAACAAGAAATACTGTTATTCTCTAAAAATAAAATTAGTTTATTTACATCCAAAACATAACTGTCTATAGTGTTAGATGAGAGCCCTCTTTCTATATTTAAATAATGGCTATAATCTTGTATTGCCTGATTCCAATTCATTTTAGGAAGATAATCAAAAACTATATCTGATTCAAAAATTTTGTAAAACAACTGTTATTAATAATTAGTTTTATTTTGAAATTAATTAATAATTCTATATATTTAAGTATTAATACATTAAATATTATATAATTAAAAACCTTTTTATTATGAAAAAATTATTTTTTACGATTGCACTTGTTTCTTTTTGTTTTATGGTTAATGCACAAGAATCTAAATTTGGAATTACTGCTGGTTATCAATCATCAAGTTTTGAAATCTCTGGTGGTGGGGTAGATTTATCTACTGATGCTTCTGGATTTTTCTTAGGCTTCTTTTCACAATTTTCAGTTTCAGAAAACCTCAGTATCCAACCGGAACTTCATTATTCTTCAGTTTCTGATGACGGAGAATCTGTAGGTGATTTAATAATTCCAGTAATGCTTAAATTTCACGTATCAGAAAAGTTTAATTTAATGGCTGGTCCACAATTTGATTATCTTACAGAAGATGATACAGAAGGTATAAAGAAATTTGGCATGGGTTTAGGTCTTGGACTTGGATATGACATTTCTGAAAATATCTCAATAGGTGCCAGATATTCATTAGGTTTTGATAGACTTGATGATGAGGGAGTAGATCTTGACGGTGCATCCATTAAAATTAATGTCCTTCAATTAGGTCTTAGTTATTCGTTTTAATCGATGTAACTTAATTTATTTGAAAAAAGTGGACTTAGCGGTTCACTTTTTCTATATAAAATTAATTGTATTTTAGCGATATGAAAATTATAATAATAAACGGCCCAAACTTAAATTTACTAGGTAAGAGAGAACCTGAAATATATGGTGCTAACTCTTTTGATGATTATTTTAAAGAGTTGCAAATTAAATTTTCGGATGTAGATTTATCTTATTTCCAATCTAATATAGAAGGTGAAATCATTGATAAATTACATGAAGTTGGTTTTAATTATGATGGGGTTGTTCTTAATGCTGCCGCCTACACACATACCTCAGTAGGTATTGGAGATGCTGTAAAAGCTATAGACACACCTGTCATAGAAGTTCATATCTCAAATATACATGCTAGAGAAGAATTTAGACACCAAAGTTATATAGCAGCAAACGCCAAAGGAATAATTGTTGGCTTTGGTTTAAAAAGTTATGACCTAGCTGTTAAAAGTTTTTATTAAACGTACCGTTATTATAATTTTAATACCATTTTAATGTTAGCTATGTCATAATGGATGTCATCCTCAACAAATTTATAGCTAAAAAAATCAATAATTTATACAGGAGTTTCCAATTAAATTTTAGTATCAATTAATTCAATCATTTCTTTTTCTAACATATTGGTTTTATCGAAGATTTCTTTTGCTTTAGAAAGTATGTTTTCAGCAAATACGTTGTCTTTAATATCTTTTGCATTAATTCGGACATTAAAATAAGCTCCAACAACAGCAGTTCTAGCACATAAAGCTCCAACACCTGCATCAGATAAAGAGTTTTGTAGACCATCTTTAGCCATAGCCGTCATTACTTCCATTGAATTGTATGCTGTTTCCATCACTTTGAAAGGAATTTCTGTAGCGTATTTAGTAGCGTTTTCAATGGCTTCTTTTCTTAATGTAATTTCTTCTTCATTAGATTTAGGCATTCTAAAACCATCTATAATTTTATTGAATGCATTGGTGTCTTCATCTACCAAGAAGAGTAACTCCTTTTTATATTGTTGCCCTTTTTCTGCCCATTTAGAATAAAATTCCCATTTTTCGTCCCAACCTGGCTTATGTGCTGATAAATTGGCAACCATTGTTCCAAGAGAAACACCTAGAGCACCAACATAAGCAGCTATTGACCCACCACCAGGTGCCATAGATTCAGAAGCAGTTTCGTCAGCAAAACCATTTAAAGTAAAATCTACTAATTTTTTAGAACGGTTAGCACTCATCACATATTCAATAATTCTTTCCTCTGGATTAAAAGGTTTTAAATCGTCTAGTCCAAGAGATTTTACAGCTATTTTAATTTTATCGGTATCACTAATTCCAAGTGATCGATTCTGTTTTTGTAAAAAGTAATCTGCTGCGTCTAGCAAGGCTTGTAATGGAACTAAACCAACTAACTCAGAACCTGTAACTCTAATACCTCTTTTGTCTGCAGCTTTAAGCGTTTCATCGAATGCCTCATGCATCGAGGTAATTGAAATATTGGTTAAGTTGTATGAAATTTGTGCAATACCATATTCTTCTATGTACCAACCAATCCCTTTTACAGCTTTTAATTTTCCAGGTATTCTTACTGGTTCTCCATTTACATCAACTACTTTTTTACCTGTAATAGGATTCCCCTCTCGTTTTACCCTTCCAGCTTCTCTAATGTCAAAAGCAATGGCATTGGCTCGTCTAGTAGAGGTGGAGTTTAAATTTATATTGTAGGCAACTAAAAAATCTCTAGCAGAGATAGCAGTTACTCCTACTTTTTTTGTCTTTGACGTATAGGTTATTGGGCCAAAATCTGGTTTCCAGTTGGTGTCAGATAGTTTATTTTCAAGACCTTCATATTCGCCAGATCTAACTGTAGCTAAATTTCTTCGATCTTCTTTAGTAGCTGCATTTTCATAATAATAACCTGATATTCCCAATTCTTCACCAACTCTTTTCCCTAATAAGTGAGCATAATTAGCCGTTTCTTCCATAGAAATATTTGCAATAGGAATTAAAGGACAAACATCTGTAGCTCCAAACCTTGGATGCTCTCCTTTTTGTTTGCTCATGTCTATTAGTTCACTCGCTTTATTAATTAATCTGAACGCAGCTTCTATAACTTGTGAGGGTTCTCCTACAAAGGTAATAACCGTTCTGTTCGTGCCTTTTCCAGGATCTATATCTAAGAGTTTTATTCCTTCAATCTCAGTAACAACATTGGCAATTGTGTTGATTTTTTTTAGATCTTTTCCTTCACTTATGTTTGGAACACATTCAATAATTTGTTGTTTCATAGTTGTTGTTTCATAGTTGTTGTTTCTTTTATTCCTAGTAAAAATAGGACGATTTAACGAAAAAACATATGATAATTTTAAAAATAAAATTATATTCAAGACTACATTGAAATAAATTTATTGACAGATAAACTAGTAATTTTTATGATTTTTTTTTGTAGTATATTTTTTAATCATCATTATTTACCATAAATAGGGAGGAATCAATTTCACTAGTAATAGGGATTGACTGGTCTTAATTATTGGCAGTTCTTTGTAAAGCTATGAAAAAACTATTATTACTATTGTTGGTTAAAGGTATTACTAGCTGTGAATCTAAACCAAAACCTTGTAATCAAGAATGTTGGAAGATTACAGAACTACATATAAGTGAAGATACAGGTTCTTTAAAGATTACCCACACAAACTCTTGTAAAAAACACCTTACTTTTACTACCAATGTTCATAATAAGAATAATTATTATTTGTATGAAGAAGGAGATATTCATTGCAATGATAACTTTCCTGGGAAAAAAAAAGATAATCCTCACCCACCGTCAGAAGTATTAACAATAATTGAATAATTACTATCAAAAAACTAGAAATTAATTTTATAATGTTTCTTGAAGGGTCCTAATTCTATTGATGTAAATCAAATTACCTCAAAGATTTTACTTTATAAAACAATAAAAGATTTACCCTCTGTAATTATTTATTTAAAATTAACTTATAGAAGTTTTTTTTACAGTTTTTTCTTAAATCTTCTTATAGTTAGGCTCGTTAACATTAATTTGTTAGCGAGTTTTTTATTATGATAATTATCACTACCCATAAATAGGGAGTTAGAAATTTCACTAATTATTGGTATTGACAGGCTTTAATTATTTGTATTTCTTTGAATAAGAAAATGTTATGAATTAAAAAATGTAATTTGAATTGTTATTTTTTAGATATACTTCTTTGACTCTATTAGGATAAAGTTTAAGGGGTTTATTTAACCATTACCTTTCTTTTAAATCATAAGAAAAACTAAAATAAATGAGCAAGGAAGAAATCTTCAGACTTTTTAACATAGGAGAAATTATAGTTACAATAGTAGTTGTAACCACTCTATTAGTTTGCATAGGTTCAATATTTTTAAATGCTGCTGGCTAAACTGACTATAACCAAAAATAATAACATAAAACCTCTGTTATTAAGTAGACTTATTTTTTAAAGGTCAAAAATCTATACACATAAAAAGTTCTCAAAAATAGCATTGCAATAATTGGATAAACTGCAAAGGAGAATTGTTGAATTTCTGCAAGAGAGATAATAATGGTGCTAAAAAGTAAAAAGATATAACATAAGAGATAATAGGATATCCAAGATGGTATTTTGCTTTTTAAAAGTATAAAAGCAACGTAAAGATTCAATACAAAAGTCCACAATAAATTAAAATTGTTTGGTGCTGTGTAATGGTCTGTGAAAAACCATAAAAAACAGATAACAAGCCCTATAACTCCGGTCATAAAAAATAAAGTAAAGTCTAACCACTTAGCTCTTCTATTTCTTTTTTGATCTCTAAAAGTTATTACAACAGTTAGAAGTAATAGTAAAGAAAAAACAAAAAATGGGTTGTACCATTGAATGTCTATTTGTTTTTCAGGATATCTTAATAGTTGACTTTCTTCAAGAACTAGAGGTGTAGTTATTTTATTTTCAGTTATGGTGGCTTTTTGAAATGCTTTGTGAACATAATCAGGTAAATACATATAATTGTCTGCAATTAGTACTTTATCTAAAGTATTTCCTAGAGCTAAATTTATTCCAAAATTACCCCAAGTATTCCATGGAAGCTCTTGATTCATTAATTGTCTCAAAGTGAAATTTTCACTAGAAAATGAGCTAGGAAATTCAATATTATTTCCAAGAATCTCTTTTGTAATATCTCTAAGTTTGGTGGCACAATTATTAAAATAAGGATCATAAAGATACTCAGCATTTTCAGGAAGTGAATTTTCATTCAAATACTCAAATATCTTTATCCTATCAACTAATGATAAATTTAGGACTTGGTCTTTCACCCATCTTTGTTGATAGTCATAACTGGTTATGAATCTTCTAAATGATTGTTTACCAAGTCTGTATAATAATCTGCCCTTTACAAAGTTTACATAAAAATTGGGTTGATTAAAATCAAATAAACCATAGTTGAAAATAATGTCAAGATTTAAAGTAGCGTCTTTAACTCTTATTGCGCTATGGCCAAATGCTTCATACAAAACATCTCCAGGCCCTGCTGTTATAATACTTATTTCTGATTGATCTGATAAAACTAATTTTTGCGAAAAATTATGTTGGATTGAAACAAAAAATATAAAAATAAAAAGGAAAGTTTGTTTCATAAGTTATTGTCTAAAAAAACTGTAATCTATTTTTACAGAAAAAATATTTGAGAACAATGCATTACCAACACTTCCAATGTTGGTTAGTGCATAATCAATTTGAATACCATTGTAAATAAAGCCAACACCCAAGTTTGGTTGTAAAGACAAATTTTTATTTCCATCGAACTCAATTGTATTTTGAAAATTACCTAAGCCTGCTCTTAAAAAAACAAAGTTATCGTAATCAAGCTGAAAACCCAAGGCTGGATCTATACTTGCTATATCAGTTGAAATGATATCATTAGTTCTGGTAAATCTCATGTTAATATCTACTTCAGATAATAAATTAAAAAAACGACCCAATCTAAATTTTCTTGCCACACCTAATTGAACTTTTGGTTTGGTAATTTCTGTGGTTTTTGGTAATTCTTGGTTTTGTCCAGGAATTGCATTTTGAACAGTAGCAAAAGCATCAGTATCTATCGCCCAAATATTAAAAGTTGTAGAAATATCTCTAACCATTAATCCAAAGTTCCAATCTTCAAGGATGTATTGAATACCTGCATCTAAACCAATTCCCCATGAACTTGCAAATTCTCCGATAGTTCGTCTTATTACTTTTGCATTTACTCCAAAATATATATTTTTTAAAATCAAATTTCTTGCATATGATAATGTTAAGGCATAATCAGCTGCTGAGAATAAACTAACTCTATTAAAATCTATATTTCCTTGACTATCTATTAATTGTGTTGTGTTTAATATATCATCAACACCAAAACGTATAATAGAAACACCTAAAGCACTTTGGGAGTCTATAGGCATAGCAAACGCTGCATAATTATAATTGGCTATGCCAGCAAAGTAGGAAGAATACATCAATGATGCTTGATAATCTTTTAGATGTAATAAACCCGCAGGGTTCCAATATCCTGCATTAACATCATTTGTAGTAGCTACAACAGATTTACTCATCCCTAGTGAAGCTGCGTCTACACCAATAGTCAAAAACTCATTAGAATAATTGCGAAAGGCCTGAGCGTTAACAATAAGAGAAACAAATAGTAAAACTAATGTGTAGATTTTTTTCAATTCATTCATGGATTAACATAACAAATATCTTAATATATTATTGAAATAACTTTACATTTCTACAGATATTGTATCAATTAGTCATTGTCTTTGATAAAATGAAGTATTCTGTTTTCCAACCATCTATTTTTTTTAGAAAACAAATTAGAAATAAAACCTACATGACCACCATGTTTTGTTATTTCCAAATAAAAATAATTAGAATTCTCAGCTTCTTTAATTGGATAACATTCTTTAGCTAAGAATGGGTCATCTGAGGAAGTAATTAATAAAACTGGTTTTTTAATTGAAGTCAAATAGGGTTTGGAACTTGCTTTTTTCCAGTAATCTTCAGGTCCGGAAAAACCAGAAACTGGTGCTGTGTATAAACCATCAAATTCTTTAAATGTTTTAGATTTCAATAGTTTCTTAATATCTAATTTGTAGTCTGGATATTTTTGATTTTTTATAAGAATTTTTTTTCTCAGGGATCTTAAAAATTTATACATGTATATTTTGTTTTTGGAGGTACCCATTATTCTACTTGAACTTGCTAAATCTACTGGAACAGAAATAGCTACTCCACAAGAAACCTTATCCGATATAGTTTTTACATGCTCTCCAAAATATTTTAACGTCATATTCCCTCCAAGACTATAACCTACAACCATTATTTTATCATAGGAATAATTTTCAATCAAATAGTTAATTACAAAATCCAAGTCTTCTGTTTTTCCGCTGTGGTAGGTGGGGAGCAATAAGTTGTCTTCTCCACTACAACCTCTTAGATTAAATGAAACTGTATCATAGCCAGCTTTATTTAGTTCTGAAGCCGCGGCTAAAATATATTTAGATTCTGAGCTGCCTTCTAAACCATGAATAAGTACTACCAATTTAGATGAATTAACTTTTGAAAAATCTAAATCAATAAAATCATTATCCCAAGTTGTAATTCTTCTTCGTTTATAGTTATGAGACTCTTTCATAAAAATAGATCTATACATGGTACTGAAATGCCCATTTTTTAATAGAAAAGAAGGTGAGAATTTGGATTTAATGATGGGCATAGATTTTTTTTAGTAATTAATATGGCAAATATGCTTAAAAAATCATGATATTTAAAATCACCCAAAAGGTTTTACTATTTTAGCAAAAGATTTAAGAGTTATGAGTATCAAAAAGCACATTCCAAATATAGTTACCTTGGGGAACCTTTTTTGTGGAACATTAGCAACTATGTTCGCTGTAGGTGGTTATTTTGAAATGACTGCATTATTTGTCGCATTAGGTATTTTTTTGGATTTTTTTGACGGCTTTTTTGCTAGGATTTTTAAAGTTTCAGGTGAATTAGGAAAGCAATTAGATTCTTTAGCGGATATGGTAACCAGTGGCGTTGTTCCTGGTATAGTGCTCTTTGTTTTGTTAGAAAGTAATCAACAAGCATCATATGAAATAAATACAGAATTCAAGGTCTCAATGGGGCTTCCTTTAATAGGCTTACTTGTAACATTAGCAGCATGCTATCGATTGGCTAAATTCAATTTAGATAAGAGGCAATCTGAATCTTTTATCGGTTTACCAACACCAGCAATGAGTTTGTTTATCGTATCATTACCATTAGTTCAAATGCATTCTGATATTAACTTTGTGAAAGATTTAATTGGTAATAATTATTTTTTAATTGGAATTGGAATTTTATTTAGTTTTTTAATGAACTTAGAATTTTCCTTGTTTTCATTAAAGTTTAAAAATTATGGTATTAAGGAGAATCTATTTAAATATATTTTAATAACACTTTCAATAGTTTTAATTGTTGCATTTGAGTACTTGTCTGTACCCATTATAATTATGAGTTATGTTATTTTATCAATGCTAAAGAATATGAAAAAGGTTTAAAAAACTTTTTTTCTTTTTAATTCAAAATCTTTTCCTAAATAGACTTTTCTAACTAATTTATCTTCTGCTAAGTCTTCAGGCGTTCCTTCTTTAAGAATACTACCTTGATACATTAAATATGTTCTATCAGTAATTGCTAATGTTGCCTGAACGTCATGATCCGTTATTAAAATGCCAATATTTCTATCCTTTAAATGAGCTACTATACTCTGAATATCCTCAACAGCTATTGGATCTACGCCTGCAAAAGGTTCATCTAATAATATAAACTTAGGATCTGAAGCTAAGCATCTAGCTATTTCTGTTCTCCTTCTTTCGCCTCCAGATAATAAATCTCCTCTATTTTTTCTGACATGACCAATATTAAATTCTTCGATCAAAGATTCGAGTTTAATTTTTTGTTCTTTTTTAGATAAATCTGTGAATTGTAGAACAGACATAATGTTGTCTTCAACAGACAATTTTCTAAAGATAGAAGCTTCCTGAGCGAGGTATCCTATACCTTTTTGAGCTCTCTTATACATTGGGTAACTGGTAATTTCTTCATTATTTAAATAGATGTTACCACCATTAGGTTTTATCATACCCACTATCATATAGAAAGAGGTCGTTTTACCTGCACCATTAGGACCCAATAAACCAATAATTTCACCTTGCTTTACTTCTAAAGAAATTTCTTTAACAACTTGTCTGCCATTATAATTTTTTGCAATATTTTCAGCTCTTAAAATCATTAATTTATGCGTAAATTTTAGTAAATGTAATCATTAGATATTTTTTAGCTCTTAATAAGATCATAAATTGATTATTAATCAACTTTTTCTTCTAAAACTTCCCAAAATTCGTAGGCCTTTCTTAAATGAGGAATAACGATTGTTCCACCTATTAAAGTTGCAATAGATAATGTTTCCATGATTTCTTCTTTAGAAACTCCTTCTTTGTAGCATGTTTCTAAATGGTATGCTATACAATCATCACAGCGTAATACAGCTGAAGCTACCAGACCCATTAACTCTTTTGTTTTTACTGGTAAGCACCCTTTTTTAAAGGCATTGGTATCTAAATTAAAAATTCTTTTTATGATTTTATTATCATTGCTAAGTATTTTTTCGTTCATTTCTGAACGATAATCATTGAATTTTTGAACTCTATTATTTGGCATTTTTTTGTTGTTTTTTTATGACTCTACTAGATACTTTAATACTAATTTCATATAGGATTAATACAGGAATAGCAACAATAATTTGACTGGCTACATCTGGTGGTGTTATAATAGCAGCTAAAATCAAAACAACAACTAGTGCATGTTTTCTGTATTTTTTTAAAAATTCAGGAGTTATCAAACCAATTTTTGTAAGAAAATAAACAATTACAGGTAGCTCAAACATAATAGATACACCTAAAAGCATATTGGTAATTAAACTAATGTGAGCTTCCATGGTAAATTGATTAACTAATTTATCACTTATCTGATAAGTGTATAAAAAATTAACAGATATAGGAGCTATAATATAAAAACTAAATAAAACACCAATAAAAAATAAAATTGATGCAGTAACTATAAACCCTCTTGATTTTTTTATTTCATTGAGATGTAATCCTGGAGAAATAAATTTCCAAAATTCCCATAAAATATATGGGAAAGCAACTATAGCACCTAAAATGAATGAAGACCATATAGAATTCATTAATTGTTGTGTAGGCTTTAGTACTTGTAATGTATTAGGGTAGTCTAAGTTGCAAAAATTACTTTCAATTCCTATGACAGAAAAGAAATCGCAAAACAACCTATATGTTACAAAGTTTGGATCTATATGTGCTAAAAGAAATTCATTATACACATATTCTTGAAATGTAAATAAAACGATTGCTATTACAAATATTGCAACAATACTTCTTACTAAATGCCACCTGAGTTCTTCTAGATGATTTAAAAATGACATTTCTTTCTCTTGAGTCATTAATTATTTTTTATGTTCGTGCTCATTAAAACGACCTTTTTACAGAGAATTTTAATTATAAAACATATAACTTTAATTATATTTTTAAAATAAAAAAAAGTCTTATATTTAATTTGTTAAATGAGCGTACAAATTTACTACAAAAATAAGAGACCTCAACAAATTTCTATAGTTAGCCTAAAAAAAGAGCTAAATGAATAACATTTTATAATGGACATACACTCACCTTTAAAAAAATTTTTTGGTTTTTCACAATTCAAAGGTTTGCAAGAAGAAGTTATTAAAAGTATACTTCAAAAAAAGAACACCTTTGTAATAATGCCTACTGGAGGAGGAAAATCTCTTTGTTATCAATTACCAGCATTAATGAATGATGGTACTGCCATAGTGATATCTCCCTTGATAGCTTTAATGAAAAATCAAGTAGATGCCATTAGAGGTATATCTGAGCACAATGGTGTTGCACATGTACTAAACTCGTCATTAAATAAATCGGAAGTAGCTCAAGTTAAAAGTGATATTCAGCAGGGCATAACAAAACTTTTATATGTTGCACCAGAATCTTTGATAAAAGAGGAGTATGTTAGTTTTTTAAAACAACAAACTATTTCTTTTGTTGCTATAGATGAAGCTCATTGTATTTCTGAATGGGGTCATGACTTTAGACCAGAATATAGAAATTTGAAACATATTATAGAACAGATTGATAATGTTCCTGTAATAGGACTCACAGCAACAGCAACAGAGAAAGTACAAGAAGATATTTTAAAAACTTTAGGAATAAGTGATGCAACTACATTTAAAGCATCTTTTAATAGGTCTAATTTATTTTATGAAGTAAGACCAAAAACAAAAGATGTAGAAAGAGATATTATTCGTTTTGTAAAACAACGAGAGGGTAAATCAGGAATCATTTATTGCTTGAGTAGGAAAAAAGTTGAAGAGATTGCACAAGTATTACAAGTAAATAATATAAAAGCAGTTCCTTACCACGCTGGTTTAGATGCAAAAACAAGAGTTAAGCATCAAGATATGTTTTTAATGGAGGATTGTGATGTAGTTGTAGCTACAATAGCTTTTGGTATGGGAATAGATAAGCCAGATGTTCGTTTTGTAATTCATCATGATATTCCTAAAAGTCTAGAAAGCTATTATCAAGAAACAGGAAGGGCAGGAAGAGATGATGGTGAAGGATATTGTTTGGCCTTTTATGCATATAAAGACATCGAGAAGTTAGAAAAATTTATGGCTAGTAAACCTATTGCAGAGCAAGAAATTGGCCATGCTTTACTTCAAGAAGTTGTTGGTTATGCAGAAACCTCAATGTCTAGAAGAAAATATTTGTTGCATTATTTTGGTGAATATTTTGACGAAATTAACGGTGATGGTGCTCAAATGGATGACAATACAAAAAATCCTAAGAAAAAATATGAGGCAAGTGATGATGTTGTTAAGCTATTATCTGTTGTAAGAGACACAAAGGAAAAATACAAATCAAAAAATATAGTAAATGCAATAATTGGAAAGGAGAATGCATTGCTAAATTCACATAAAACAAATTTAAAACCATTTTTTGGTATAGGTAAAGAAAAGGATGCATCCTATTGGATGGCTCTTTTAAGACAAGTCTTGGTAGTAAATTTTATTCGTAAAGAAATTGAACAATACGGTGTTGTAAAGCTTTCCAAAGAGGGAGAAAAGTTTTTGAATAATCCCACATCATTTTTGATGTCTGAAGATCATGTTTATTCTCAAGAGAATACCGCAGATATTATAACAAACGAGCCAAGTTCTGGAGCTTCAGCTGATGAAAAATTAATTAAATTTTTAAAAAGTCTCAGAAAGAAAGTAGCAGTCAAACATGGTGTTCCTCCTTTTGCTGTTTTTCAAGACCCTTCTTTAGATGATATGGCCCTAAAATACCCAACTAATTTAGAGGAATTGTCCAAGGTTCATGGAGTAGGAGAAGGGAAGGCTAGAAAGTTTGGAAAAGAATTTGTAGCCTTCCCTTCTCATA
>Ga0228633_1000237_pt1 | contig 15364 bp, 16 predicted proteins | sample 41DmetaG_FD_182703 | JGI IMG/M metagenome (GOLD analysis project Ga0228633, IMG submission 182703) | Seawater microbial communities from Monterey Bay, California, United States - 41D | ecosystem: Environmental > Aquatic > Marine > Coastal | place: USA: California | collected 2016-11-13
ATTGGGTTTTGGGAATCTGTCAGATCACCTTTCCATTCAACAAAAACCCATTCGCTTTCCGGATTAGCAGTCAATTCAACTATAGTTCCGCTATTATAATCTGTTGAAACCCCAGCCTTAATAATTTTTTCTTCAATATTTCCTTCCCCCTCAACAGAAACATTTAGAGCGTATCTTTTTTTTATAAAAATAGCCGTAACCGATTTGTCGGAATCCATTACAATACTAGTTGAGGTATTCGTTCCAGAAACACCAGACCATGCAAAAAAATTATATTCTTTTGAAGGAGTAGCATTTAACATAACGGTTTCTCCCTCTTCAAATTGAGAGGTTTCTGGAGATAATGTTCCCCCATCTACTGGATTAGTTGAGGTTGTAAGAGTGTAAAGGATAGGGTCCTCTGTGCAAGAGCTAAAAATAAACAATGCGAATAAACAAAGTAGTTTTTTCATTATTAAATAAACTATTGCTTAATGATTACACCATTAGCAACAAAAGAGATTTTAAATTCAGGGGCTATTATTTTGTTGATTTCTGTTTTAGATTTTCCGGCATCTTCAGCAAAATGTCTTAATTTTTCTACACTAATAGTATCTTGTTTAGCAAAACCTTCGATTATTGCAGTCTTATTTTCAAGACCTTGTTTGGGAACAAAAAAGCCATAATCTTTAAACATTACCTGTATGGTGTCTGATTCAACTTTTACTTGCATCCAACAACCTTTTTTTGGACAAGAGGAAAGAACTGTACCCTGAACCTTTATCAATGAATTTTCATCAATTTGGCTCAGATCAGCAAGACCTTTTGAAGAAATTTTTTCACCATAATAGTTAAGGCTATTTTCTTCAGAAACTTCTTGAGAGATGCATAATAAAGGAGCTAATATTAATACTAGAAGTAAACTTTTTTTCATTTTTCAAAGATAACCAAAAAGGTCTTTTGTGGACTTATAGTGTAATAAAATATAAAACAGTCGGAATAAATATAATTGATGAAAGGATATCTAGCCAATTGGAAACGTTTTTTTGAGAATGCCAATAGGCCAAAATTATTAAAGGAATTTGAAATGGCATTCTAATTAGGGCCTGGGTTTTTGTTATACCCAACAGCTCTCTTGGAAACTCAGAAATATACAAGTATATGTTTGCAGGGAAAACAATCAACAGTAAAATGACAATAAGAATAGCCCCAATCTTTCTTGTAGATTTTGATAAAAGCATGAGCCCTCCAAATATTTCAATTAGTCCTGTAAAATAAATAGCAAATTCTTTAAAAGGTATAAATGGTGGCATGATATTTAAAAAGTATTCTAGGCTTGTAAAATGTTTTATACCAATTATAATATACATTACACTAAGTATATATATTGTGATATTTTTATAAATTGGCAAAAACTTAGCCAGAGAGCATACCATGTATTTGCAATATAGGCTTTTTAACCTAAAATTTAATTTATTTGACCTTTACTAAGAATAGTTTAATTATAAAAGAATTTATTGTTTTTCAGTTTAAGAAAAGGTTTTTGTATATTAAATAAAAACAATTATAATGTTATGAATAAATTACTTTTATTAATGACATTAGGGCTATTTCTCTCGTGCTCTAATGTTCAACACTCAGATTATGAGAGGAACCTTGAAATTACTAAAGAGTGGTTTGACACTTTTGGTAACGAAGACCTTGAGGCTACAATGTCTTATTTTGCTGATGAAATTGAATATCAAAGCGCTTTTTATGGTGGTCCGCTAATGAATAAAGCTGAGACCAGAGAATACTACAAAGGCTGGCATGATGCAATGGAAGGTATAACATATGAAGCTCAAAACTATCTTCCGGGAGTTGATCCTGATACGGGCTTGTTAAATGGTAGTGTTAGAACTTATGGACATTGGTCTGGAACTAAGTCTGATTCTGGCAAAACCTTCAAAGGTTTATGGTACCATTATTTAACATTTGATGAAAATGGAAAAATTATTAATGGTGGTGATTTTGGTGATGCTACTGGCTTAATTATGTCAGTAATGCCTGATCAAGAATAAATTTAAAACAAACCCCTCTTCTTGAGGGGTTTTTAAAGTTTTTTAATCTGTTAATTTTCTCATTGTCCAATGCATGAGGGCAGTATTTTAATCATTTTAAATTTTTGAGCTTTTCTAAAATTCTAACCATAGCATATGAATCCATCTTACAATATTCAAGTAGGTTTTCTCTTTCTTCTTCTTCGTTTCCTATAAACTTATTGTTTACCATTGACAAAAATGTGTTGGACGCAGTCCCACCGTCCTTAATGGCTAATTTATCATAACTCAAATTAGAAACTAAAGCTGGTAGAACATATTTGATTGAATAACTGCCTTTCATTTCTGGTGTGTAAATCCACTTCTTTTGAAAAGGAATCATTAAATCTTTCATCCTATTTATGATATTGTTTAATTGCTCTTTATATTTTGGATAAATTGAAATTAATTCATTAAGTCTTCCTCTCTCAAAAGAGATATTGTAAACAATGATATCACCATTAGATCCGCAATCCTCAATCAAATTTAAAATAAACGCTTCCCGAGGATCAACGTCAGATGGAGCTAAATATTCGTAATGAGAAAGATCAGATTCTTTTTCTTTTTGAACATGTAGGGAGTATTGAAATACAACCTGCTGAAATGGTTTACAGTTATCAAATAATGGTATTGCAGGCAAAATAGTTTCAAAATCTAAAAAGTATAATGGATAGTTAAAACTATCTGTAAAGTTTTTAATTAATTCTTTTTTTATAATTGAAGAATTTTGAACTTCAGAGTTGATCTGAATTTTCTGAGAAGAACTAAATTTCATTTCAGAATTTTTTAACTGATCAAAAGTTATAATTCCTTGATTATATAATTGAAATTTTTTCTTAAGCTTCAACCTTGATATATCAAAAATTGAATATTCTGGAATATGTTTCCAACAATAAACTTTAAAATCACAATCATAGGGTTCATTACAATGAATACCAATATTTTTTATAGGAATTTCATTTTTATGAATGATTTTTTTTAAAAAATCAATCTTATCAGGAAGGGTGCGTTGTTGATTTAAAACTTCGTTTTTTACTGAGATAATATTAAAAAATTCATTGAGATTAATTTCACCCTTTCTTACATATTCACTATTAATCAACACAATTGAAATATCGCTTAGTTTTAAACCTGAATTTACGATAGTATAATATTGTACAGCAGCATCAATAATATATGTTTCAGAAACTGAAGTAGAACTCTTAACTTCATATGCCTTCCACTGATTGTTATCTTTTACAAGTATATCTATAGCCGATAAAAGACCATTATATTCAAAAGTAGCTTCATATATAATAGTTTCACCATTTTCAATTGCTTTTTGTGTATTGATCAACGACTTGGAAATTCTTGAATAATCTTCAGGGGAAGCATCATAGCCCCCTTTAAATAAATCTTGAGCTAATAAACCTACAGTAGTTCCTTGTTCAAATATTGCTTTCTTAGATACTGAGCTATCCTCCCTTAACTCAGGGCGATGCTTATCTAAGTACAACATTTTTTCACATTGAACTCCTTTAATAAAAGATGATTTTGATAATCTCATTTATTTTTTTTGATAAATCTTTTCCAGTTCTGAACTTTCTGAACTTTTTGTTGAATAAGCCTGGCTTTTGAAAGAGATGAAGCGACTAAACCTGCTGGAACAGTAACAATTCCTAAACCAATGATAAGTACAAAAAATGTAAAAATTTTACCAGCTATTGTAATTGGAAATACATCTCCATAACCGACAGTTGTCAAAGTGACAATACTCCACCACATACTATGAAATACAGATTTATAAGCTTCAGGTTGAGCCTCATTCTCAAAGTAATATATACCAAATGAAACCACGAATATTAATATAACAGTGACCATCAAATAAAGAATCAACTCTTCTTTAACCAATTTAATAGCAATATTAAACCTCATGAGAGCTTTGTTATAACGTATCAATTTAAGAGCTCTAAATATTCTAAAAATTCTAAAAATTCTCAAGAATCTAAAATCTAATGAACTTGGCAAGAAAAAAGGAACGATTGCTAGAAGATCTATAATCCCATAAAAGCTAAAAACATATTTTAATTTATTTGATGCCACATATAATCTTAATGAATACTCTATTGAAAAAACAACGATACAGAATACTTCAAATACACTTAATATTGAATAAACTTGAGGATTTAAATCAGGAATAGTCTCTATTGAAATTGAAATCAAAGACAAAATAATAAGCACCTGAATGGAATAATCTAGAATCATTCCTCTTCTAGTTGTATTATTTTCTATTATATCTTTTAGAGTTCCAAATTTCACAATTATGAATTTAATAATTATAAATTTTGTTTACCTAATAATTAGTTGAATTGTAACTCAACTAGTTTTTTCATAAAACTTATTTACAATTGAGTATTTTAAAAATCATGGAAACAAATAATAAACAAAGTAGTGTAACAACAAATTTATCTAAACTAATCAAACCTGCTTTAAATTTTGCAGGAATAGTTGGAACTGTGGGAGGTTTTGTAGCTGATGTTCTTTCCCCTATTGGTCCCATCATCACCTACCTAATCTACATATCAATCGGTGTGCTTATAATCTCAACTGCAATATTATTCCTATTACCTGCTAACAAAAGAAATACTTTAAAAAGTGTCTCTGTCACCTCATTGTTTTTTGCCATAATATTTGTTCTATTTGGACAAGTTAACGAAGATACAGAAAATGGATTCCTTGGGGATAACATAGAATTTATAGCTGAATTTCAAAGTACTTTAAATATAATAGATGAAAAACTAGATAAAATTAGTGACCAAGTCGCTGTTGTAGATGAAAAGATTGATAACATAGATAATAAACTAGATCAAGGATTTAATGATTTGGCTGAACTAATTAAAACTTCAAATCCAATTCAAAATCCATCGACACCAAAAGACTATCTTTTAAATGCATACCTATACAAAAATGGTGGTGACCTTATAAAATCTGAAAGTTCATTTCTAAAATTCTTTGAACTTACTGAATCATATAAAATTGATGTTTTAGCCGATTATCTTGATGTTATTGGAAGCTTGAACGGAAAACTTTATGTAAAGACTTTTTTTGAAACTTCTAATTCAGATGATGAAGTATTTAGATTATTTAAAACAATATATACTTCTGAAAATGATGAGATAATAAACAATATTAAAAAACTAGATATAAATACAAACCTTATTGACTTTGGAATTGTGCAAGCATCAAATAATGCTAATTTCTGGAATAGTCTTGCATTTAAAGGGATTGAAACTATGAATCAAACAGCAATTGATCTTAATGAATATCAAAAAAGATTGTTTGATAAAGGCCTTGCAGATCTTAATTATTTAATTATTAATCCATTAAATGTAAACAGACTGTTGTATAACCCAGTAAATCCAACTACAACATTTATTTCTTTTTACTACGATAGTGCTAAAAGAGCAATGGAGTATGATAGAATCAGAAAAAAACAAGAACAGGATTATAAAGATAGTCTGAAAATTGGATATGAAAATGTATGTGGAAAATATTGGATAAAAACTGACGATAGTAGTAGTTTTAATTTAAATGATTATAATGATAAGTATAATTTTAGTCTTGGCAGATTTTACAGTATAGGTAAATCTGGACGTATGAGGAAACTTTTAAAATCTCCATACAGTCGTCTATATGCCAGAGTAGCTGGTTGTTCAAATAATGAGTTAAAATACATATACTTAGCTGACATAAAAAATTACCTTTCTAATCCTGAAAAATTTAATGGGCCAATATTTACATTAAGTGATATAAGAAATGATCCAGGTAATGATTCGTATTGGGAGAATCACCCAAACAGATATACATTTGAAACTAATAAAGGTAAAGTGACATATTACAATTCTAATGATGGAAATTTTGAACAAGAATTAAAACAATTAATTAAATAAAATAAATAATATGGATGCACTATTAAAACAAGAATTTGAAGTACCATGTCCAGGTGGTGGTAGATCAACAAAAATGAGATTAGATAGAATACTAAACTCATCTTCTGTTAAAACATCAAAAGGAGAATATAAGCTTAAATCTAATTCAAAATCAAAAATTAAAAACCAATTAAGAAATATGCAAAGAGAACAGGACAATTTCCAAAGGCAGTTAGAAAAAATGCAGAAAGATTTTTTTGAACTGTATGGTCAAATGTTTCAAGATGCAGAAAAGGTGATAAAATAAAATTTTATGGGTAAAAGCGAATCCTCAAATGACAAAGCATTAGAATTTCATAATGTTGGGAAACAAGGGATAGGAGATCAAATTAAATTAGTTGACACACTGGGTATTTCCCTTTACTCTAAGGCTCTTTTTGAATTTATCGAAGAATCTCAAACACCCATGACAATTGGAGTTCAAGGAGATTGGGGAATGGGAAAAACTAGTATGATGAATATGATTCGAGCTAGACTTGAACAAAGAACAAATACTGGTCATGATGACAATTATGGAATTGTTTGGTTTAATACTTGGCAATTCTCCATGTTTAATCTCGATGAATTTTTAGGTGTTGTTGCAATAAGTGAAATGTTAGAACTTTTAAAAACTCAGTTTGGAATTTCCGAAAATAACCCCACATTAGGCCAAATAAAAAAACTTGTTTCAGCAATATCTTTAAATTTAGGTCCTGTAAGTGTAGATGCCAAGAAACTTCAAGAAAAAAAATCTAGTTTACCTGGTCAAGAGATTTCACAAACAGTTAAAACATTTAAAGTAGAATTTAAAAAATTAGTTAAAGAGATTTGTGATGGAATTCACAATGATAAGAAATACAAAAAAATTGTTTTTTTTATTGATGACTTAGATCGAGTAAAACCTATAAAAGCTTTAGAATTATTAGAAACTTTAAAAAACTTTTTTGATGTTAAAAATTGTGTTTTTGTATTGGCTGTAGACTATGAGGTTGTTCAAACTGGAATGACCCAAAAATTTGGAATTAATTTTGAAAAACAGAACGGAAAATCTTTTTTTGATAAAATTATCCAACTCCCATTTGTCATGCCTTCTTCTAGTTATGACATGAAAGGCTATTTGAATGAGCTTTTAAGTAAGATAATTGCCTTTAATAAATCTCTTTTGGGTAAAGCAGGTCAAGAAGCTGACCAAAAGTTTAAATCTAAATCTAAAGAAGCACAAGAAAAAATCAATAAAAAAACACTTAATCTACTGGAAAGATACCACAGTAAAGCTATTCAAAAAGAATTAAAACAATTATCAAAAAATGATGGCTTAGCACTTATTAACAATCCAATGCTTAAAATTGCTGAGGAAATTGTTTTATTAACTGTTGGTAATAATCCTAGAAGCATTAAAAGAGTTATGAATTATTTACTGCTTATTTCGAAATTAAATAGAGGTTCTAGTGGGGCACATTTAATGTTTGAAATAACAACAGATGAACCTTTAATTGCTTTTAGTATAGTTTGTATGCAAGTGGCATACCCAGAAATTTTCGATTATTTTATTGAACAACCTTCTCCTCAAAGAATTCGCCAAATAGAAAATTGGGACAATCTTGACAAAATTCCTAATATCAGTAAGCTTTATAACAGAACATCTAACGTTGAACAACTTAAATCAAATATTTCTGGTTTCTTTGACGAATTGTTTGATCTTTTAGATAAAAATAATAAAGATGGAGAAATTGATAATCAAGAGTTTCAACCAGTATTAGATGTTTTAGAAAAATGTAGATTTATTGGAACCAATGCTGGTTATGAAGAACCTATTGATATTTTTAAAAAGAGGCAAGAGTTCTCAGGTGGAGAATACACTAATTTTATTGATGAAGTATTTAAAAAATCTATGTGGTATAATTCTTCAAAAATGGATTTCAAAATGAGTGGTTCATCAAGAGGAACTTTAATTTACAATAGAAATCAAGTTGGAACTTTGAGTACAACTCAAAAACAAAATCTCTTATTTAAACTTGAATTAAATTTAGATTATTATAATCCAGAATTTCAAAAGATTTTAAAAGATAATGTGGTGATTAGTAGACGTGATATTAATCTAGCCCTAAGCGAAACAAACCCTCACAATAAAGAAATAGATGAAAATAATACAGAGTTTATTTTGGAGAAATCAAATTCGATTGATAAAGGATTTGGAAGATTAACTTTTAATTTAATAAATTTAAAAAAGATTGGTGACGAACCAAGTCAAATTAACTTAATGGATAAAATATTTACTCTAGTTGAGTTACAATATTTAAAAATCTAAATTAAATCCATGGATTATAATCTTTATTTTCCATACCCTTCTTTAACTGATTTAAAATCCTAAAATTTTCATCTTTTAATACTTTAATTTTAAACTCATCAAAATCCACATAATCATCAAGATCATAAAGTTGAGTTGCTTTGTATAATTGGTAACAATTATTCCATTCTATACTATTCCAGTTTGTAGGATTTTTTTTCATTATTGTATTTTAAAAAATATTTATAATTTAAATGAATTATATAATTTAAATTTGAGTATGAAATTTAAGCAATTAATTTACTTTTTTTTTCAATTAAATCTTTTTGCATTTTATGCTCAAAATATTGTTCATCCGATTACTCAAAATCACATTATAGCTGATTCAGTAAATTTTGAATACATAAGTAATGGCCACCTATTCAAATTAAATACTAAAACAAAATCATTAGACTCTATATCTCTTGAAATAAACCAGAAGATTGGAACTTATAATCTAATAAAAAATTCAGATTATTTTCTTATCAATAGTCTTGGTGGAGAAGTATTGCGATTGATCGGAAACAAAACTGATAGGATAGATCACTCATTTTCACATAAAAATCAATTAAAAAGCTCTTTATTCACTTTTGATAATACCATATATAGATTTGGAGGTTATGGGTTTTTTGACTCTAGAAACTTCTTTACATTTTTTTCTAATGAAACTAATGAGTGGGAGGTTTTAGAAACAAATAGCAAAGTTTTTCCGCCTGGGTTATTTGATAATAAGTTTTTTATAAATGATAACGATTTTTATGTTTTTGGTGGTTACTCCGTTGATCAAAATGACAGAGGGAAAAAGATTCTAAATAATGAATTGTGGAAATTTTCATTTCGTGATAGACAGTGGACAATGGTAACAACGACTCCAATTTTTAATGATTTGACTTTTTCAAAATTTGATTTTATATACAATGAAAAATTTTATTTTTTAAAAAAAGGAGAATTATTTTCATTTAATTTTAAAAATTTAAGTATCGATAACTATGGTAAATTAAATTTTTTAGATAAAGGAAACATGCTTTTTCCAACAATTGTGACAAACAATACTCTTTTTAGTATTGCAAACTCTCCAAATTCAGAATTTTCAAGATATAATTTTATAGAATTAAACTTAGAAGAAATCAATATTATTTCATCAGCTAAATTAGAATCTTATACACTAGGATCGATTGAATATATAGCAATGGTAATCATTATTATTTCTCTGATATTTTTATTACTAAATTATTTATTTAAAAAACCAATAACAATAAGGATAGTTAAAAAAAATATGTTGTATAAATTTAAAAGTATAAAACTTGATGAATTAGAAAAATGTTTTCTAAATGTTTTTCTAAAGAATAAAGAAATACCCAACTCTCTACTAATTGATCTTATTGGTTCTAAAATTGATGTTTCTCAAAAATCTAGAATTAAAAATTCTACCATTGATTCATTAAATCTCAAACTTTCATTTGTTACTAATTCTAAATTTCACATAAAAAAATCACCCTCTTCTCAAGACAGGAGATACTATTCTTATAAACTTTTAGAAAAAATATAATAATTGATTTATAATTCAATTAATTTTCATCAATTTAAAGTTTATTTAATTTTAAATTGATGAAAATTAATAAAATTGAAATTAAAAAAATTAAGAGTATTTGATTTTGATGATACTTTGGTAAAAACAAATTCATTTGTTTTTGTAACTAATTCAGGAAAAGCAAAAAAATTATCCCCCGGACAATATGCTGTATATAAATCAAAAAAAGATGATGTATTTGATTATTCAGATTTTGAAAAAGTAAAAAGTCCAAAGCAAATCAAACAAATGACAATGGTTTTTAAAAGAATTGCAAAAAAAAGAGGTGGCCATGGTCTTTATATACTAACAGCAAGAGGAGCTTATAAACCTATTAGAAAATACCTTAAAGATATTGGAATAGATACTTCCAATATATTTGTTAAAGCATTAGGGTCTAACGATCCGATAGATAAAGCAAATTGGATAGAAAATAAAATTGATAATGAAGGATATAATGATATATTTTTTGCAGATGACTCTCAAAAAAATATAGATGCTGTAAAGAAGATGTTATCAGAGAAAAATGTAAAATTCAAGATTCAAAAAGTTAACTATTAATGAAAAAAATTTTATCTCTTTTTTTATTCCTCTTAGCTGCTAATTTTTTATATTCTCAGACTATACTAAATACAGAAAAACTTATGTCAAAAATTGACAGCACTTTTGTTTTTGGTATTGGGTTTGATGGAAATATGGAAAGAGGAAATATTGAACTCACTGAGTCTAATTTATCTCTTCAAATTGGAAAAAAAATTAATAATTCACTCTTTAGATTTGTACTTGGTCATGAATATGAAAGTGATAGCCAAGAAGTATTATCAAATGATTTTAGTGGACAAATTCGATACAACTATTCGATTGTAAATAATTCAATTTTTTCATTTATTCAAGCTCAGAATGTTCGTTCTTTAAAAATGCTACATAGATATCTTATTGGAGGTGGTTATAGATTTAATTTATATAAAAAAAATCAAAACTACTTTGATCTATCAGCTGGAATATTTTATGAAGATGAATTATACGAGGAAGAAAAAAATCAAATAAAAGTGTATAATTATAAATATAGTTTTAGTTCATTTTCAACATTTTATATTGATGAAAAATTAAGTTTAAACACAAGTATTTATTATCAACTAAATTCATCATCCTCAAAAGATTACAGAATCTATATAGAACCAAGATTATATTTTTCAATAAACAAGGTTGATTTATTTCTTACATACAGAAATCGATTTCATTCCAAACCTTATGTAGATGTTAAAAGAAATGATTCAGAAACCTCTGTTGGTTTAGAATTTTATTTATAAAGTATTACTCTAAATAAGTTACAAGATGATCCAAAAAAATCTTATCATGTGAACTACATTTTTTTCTGTTTTAAAATATTTATACATATTGTACATATTTAAATTTATGTTTTTTAAATAAAGAAAAAGAAATAAATAAGTGAGATGTATTTCAATTAGTTTTTATAAATTATAAATTATTAAAGAGTTAATTTAAATAAGGTAAAAAAACATTAATGGCAAAATTCGAAATAGGATTTTATTCTTTTTATCAAATTTTTGACAGTTTTGATAAAAGTAATCAAACTGAAATTGCAAATACATTAAAAAAAATTGCAATTAATTTAGAGAAAGAAATTAACTCCAGCCTCAAAAAAGAAAACTATTATTTTAAAATATATTATGATATAGTTTCTAATAAAAATGCCAATGAAAAGCACTTTACTGAAATTTTAAATAAAAATATACGTGTTGTATTACAACCTCCAAATTATTTTAAATCAAACAATTGGAAAAATATTCTTAAAGAAAAAATATGCTTTGATAGCTTTGATGTATTAAAGGATAAAAAGATAGATAACGTTTATCAAACTCCATTAGGCTTAGGTACAGAAAAAGAAATGAAAAAGGCAATTTCTTTACTGGGAAGTGATAAACTGATTAGACTAGTATGCGTTGATGAAGCTGATCAAGAAATTAACAAGGAAAAGATAAATGAAATACAATTATGGTCTAAAAAAAATAAAGTAAGATTTAAATTAATTGAAAACTGGAAACAAGACAATTTTTCTAATTTAAGATCCTTCTTTAAAGACTTAAATAAAGATGATACAATTCTTCTTGATGCTTTTACAATTCATCATCAAAATTGCGAGATTAAAACAAAAGCTGAAAACAGAACAAATTTAATTACAGAGTTTATTAAAGCAGATTCAGAGGGAAGACTATGTGGTTTTAGAATTGACCCAAGATTATTAGACACTTGTCTTAAAGCAGAATACAACAAACACCCTAATATTTTAAGTTTTGTTTCTGAGGAATTTATGGACATTTTATTACTTCAAGACAAAGTTATTTCAGCAAACAAAAATCTTGACAAAAACACTACTAAATATATTAACTGGTGCTTTTTAAAAGATTTTGATAAAATTTATCTCATAAAGTATCTCTTGGAAAAGAGCTCCTTTAAGTTTACTACAAATCAAGAATTTACTAATGAAATTAATAAACGTATTAAACAACTAAATGGTAGAAATGATTATTTTCTAGGTTTTGGTGGTGAAGTATATTTTAAAAATAATATTGGCAATAATCGTAGGATCTATTTAACAGAACTTCAAAAAACATCAAATAATAAAACGTCTTTAACATTATATAAGAAGCAAGCTTTTTTTGAAGATGAAAGACTTATATCTATGCCAGTAAACTTTCCAAACTTTGATTTTATTGGAATCAATAATATTTCAATTGAAGAAAGTTTATTTGATGCAAATTTTTACTTTGAAATTACCACAAAATTTGAGGAAGGAATTGAGATATTACGTTTCAATAACGCTATTAAAGATTCGTTTGAGGCCAAACTTCTTAAAAAAGAAAAACTAGATGAGGATTTCTTTTATTTCAGGTATCACATATCTTCAAGTTTTTCTTTCATACCTATTGCTGAAAATTACCCATTTGATATTCAAACAGTTTTTATATCATATACCCTTGTTGACAGGAAATATGGAATGCTTCAAACAATTAAAAGTCAAGATTTAAATTCTAAATTTGATTCTGATGGTTGGGATTTAATTAGTTTTAAAAGTGGTCTATTAAGAAAAAAAGAAAGTTTTCATCCTGTTTTAATAGACCGCTACATTAAAACTAGTGAAGACAATAATGTTGGAATTGTATTATCGAGGCCTAGCTCATTGGCGGTAGTTAAGTTATTGATACCTTTGATATTTTTAGCTGCACTTGTTGTGTATGGTCTATTTTTACCCTTAGACTTGATAGAAAGAAATATTGCTTTATCTACAACTTCTTTTCTTTCTGCTATTGCCTTATACTTTTCATCAGAAAGACCAAAACCATTAAGTTTAACCAATATTGATTTAATCTTTTTGCTATTTTACTTTTTTGTGGGAAGTGCATCAATTTCATTTTTTGTTTTGAGTTTTTTCCCTGATGTTTATGATTTTGGTCTTAAAGTAACGAGGTGGGCTTTACTAACTTATTCAATTGGTTGTTTTATCTATTTAACTAAAAGAATTAGGTCTAACAAATTTATAGGGAGAATGAATATTGAAAAAAACATTTAGTTGTGAAGTTTTATTCTTTAATTAATCCTGAATCTGAAAAAGAATTACCATTACTAAGGTTTTCAACAACCGTAATTGGTTCACCCCCTAATGGAGATAATTTGAAATTAGATTGGGAATCATTTAGTAATGAAAATGTAGATAATAAAATAGCATATAGAGTAGCGGATTGGATTGGAGGCAATCAACCAATACTCCTTAAAAGTATAGAAAATGTAATTTCCATATTAGAAAATCCCTGTCTAGAAATTGAAGATTCGTGTGAGGACAACCCTTGCTTTGATGAAGTTCCTGAAGAATGGATGAAACTTCTAGTTCCTGTTAAAATTGAAATAACGGATACTTCGTTGAATAAAGAATCTGTGAAAATTTTATTATATGAAATAAATGAGGACCATAGATTATTTAGCAAAGAAATGAATCCAGAACTTACTTATATAGATTACAAGAAAGGTGGAAATAAATTTATTCAATATGTAGATGAAATACCTGATCCCAAAGACTCAAATATATATTGGAACGATTCTGTAAGAAAATTTATTTTAAGTAATGTTCTAAGTGATTTTCCAATTATTATTGAACATGAAGATTTTGGAGTTTTTGGAGGGAGAAACGAATTATTAGATGATACATTCAAAAAAGTTAAAAAATATCTTACAATAACTAAATTAAAAAAGCCTATATATGAGTAAAAACTTTTAATCTAAACCTAAAATATTGTTTACATCCTCGCTATATCCACCATCATTATCTTTGATTTGAGTTAGAAAAAATATATCTTCTTCAATTCCTTTTTTCCATAATTCAGCTTTATCTGCAGCAGAAATTTTAATTTGACCACCATTTTCATAGTCTTCAAGCCAACAAGCAGGATCTGAAAATGTTATGATGATTTGATCTCCATCAACAATGATAGAATCACTAAATTCTAATGAATCTCCATCTTCAAGGTCACTTTGAATAGTTTCAATGTTAGCTGAAAGAACTGAATTTTCCTTTAAATTGCTTTGAAGATCACCATTAATAACACCGTTAACAGCACTATCTGAAATTTCTTTTCGTAAATTATCCGCTAAAGACTTAAACTCATTCGATGTAATTTTTTTGTTTTGTGACTTTAAGATCCAATGATCATTGAAATCTGTATATGAAGAAATTTCTTCAAAAAATAAATCAAAATATTTAAGTAATTTTTCAGAAGATCCTGATAAATCATTTTCAATAATAAATTTTGTAATAACCATATGTTTAAAATTTTTAATAATAATACTAAATAAATCATGTATTTATTAATTGAATTGTATTACAACTAATATTTGACTTCATGATCAATGCATTTTAAATATTACAAAGGATACTTCTTAATAAATAAAAATTATTTTGAGCCATAATTATTCTATAAACAAAACATTATGTCTTGGTTTTCAGCTATTTAAATGTCATAATGACATATGGAATCTAAAGGAATAAGTTTTGATTGTAAAAAATTAAAAGATTTATGAAAACAGATCAGTTTACTTACAAAACACAAGAGATTCTTCAAGAATCACAACAGAATGCATTAGAAAAAAATCAAATAAAAGTGTATAATTATAAATATAGTTTTAGTTCATTTTCAACATTTTATATTGATGAAAAATTAAGTTTAAACACAAGTATTTATTATCAACTAAATTAATCATCATTAAAAGATTATAGAATATATATAGAACCCAGATTATATTTTTTAATAAACAAGGTTGATTTATTTATTACATACAGAAATAGATTTCATTCTAAACCCTATGTAGATGTTAAAAGAAATGATTCAGAAACCTCTGTTGGTTTAGAATTTTATTTCTAAAGTTTTAATCTAAATAAGTTAGAAGATGA
>Ga0228633_1000239_pt1 | contig 15308 bp, 7 predicted proteins | sample 41DmetaG_FD_182703 | JGI IMG/M metagenome (GOLD analysis project Ga0228633, IMG submission 182703) | Seawater microbial communities from Monterey Bay, California, United States - 41D | ecosystem: Environmental > Aquatic > Marine > Coastal | place: USA: California | collected 2016-11-13
AAATATTTTTGAAGATATTATATCTCTTGAAAATACTGAAAATATATTTGAATAATTTAATAATTTTAATTTTATATATTTATACAAAATAAATATGTAAATTACTCCATAGTATGTATTGTAAATGAAAAAACCAGCTTCTCATTATTTTTGTAGTGCATAAGATAATATTTACGACCTAAATTTTACAAATTTAAAAATAAGAGACTATAATAAAAATGAAATACTTTTTGATATTAATAATGATAAAGAGTAAATGATGAATTAATTTAAAGTTAAAATGAAAATATTATAAGATATGATATGGGATATGATTTTTTTGATATTTAAGAAATAGGAACATAATTAACATTTTCAGTTGGAAACTAAAATATAAAAATTTTACGGATGATAGAGCTTCATTTTTTTAGAAATAAATAGATATAAAAATTCGATTTTACTTTCCCATTTTGCATGGCAAACAGTGTAAATACATGGGAAAATATTTATACAGTACCTAAAGTAATTATTATTTATAAGATTGTTAGAAAAAAAAATAATTGATGATATGATACGAAATCCTTGGGAAACAGAAAGTGATACATTTTATTTTGTTGATAATAAATTAATTATACATAATAAAGCCTAATATTGTTATTCATATGATTGATTATTTTTATATTTATATGTTTTATAATAATATGTATATTATATAAAAACAAAATTTTATTTTCTAGAAAGTATTTTTTCTAAAATTTATAGGTATAACTTAAGATTTAAAAAAAATTTGAGTATTAGAATATATTTTAACATAATAACCTGTCTACATAATTTGATTCTATAGTTTAAAAGATAAATGAATAAAATATAAAATATTAAGATTAAATTGACAATTTCTTAAAAGAAAAAGTTTAATTTCTATAAGAATTTTAATTAATTGAATTAATATTACTTACATTAGATATGAACTAGAGATTAAAATCTCATCAAATAATGAAATTTCAATATGAATATTTTAAACAATTTGGAATATTTAGATAAATAACTGAAGACATAGATGATGATTTAATAAAATACATCATTTCTTAGATATAGCATCATAATATGGATATATTTAGTTAAGTATAATTAAAAATAAATAAAATTTACATTTTTATTTAAGGTAAAGCGTTTATATGTGATAATTTGCAAGAAAATCAAATAGAATAAAATTTAAATTAAAAAGATTATGGAATTTTTCATAAAAATTTTTAAATGAAAAAAAATTTCTAAAAGAAATAAATTATATAGTAAATTTATGACAGAATATAATGCAATGAAATAAAATTAGAATTATATAACACATTTTTATAAAAAGAAATTTAAGAATATTAAAATAACGAAATTAGCAAAATAATTTATATTATGGCTAAAAATAAAAATATGAGATTATTGGAATATAAAGAGTAAGGAAATGAAATTAAAATAAATGATGAAAATTTATAACTTATAGCTATAGATTCGACATAATTTTATTTCTATGATTTAGAATAAAAAAAGGAGCTTATTTAGTTATAAATATAAGAAGAATTTAACCTGATTAAAGATTGTATTCATAGATGTGTTCTTTTTAAGAATTTATATGTAAAATAAATTCATTTTATATTAAATAATATAAATGTTAATTTAATGAGCTATAAATAAAAAATTTTATTTTAAGATAAGGATAATGATAATATTTTTATAATAAAGACAGGATAAGTTTAATTGAATAAAAAAATTGAAATTAATGGACAATAATATTAAATAAAAATTGCACTTTTAAGCGAATTTTAGGTTTTTGGCGAAGAAGTTTATGATAAATCTTGTTTTGATGTAAATTGTACATAATCTGGTAGTCTTATTGAGATTAATAAAAGATTTTTAAGAGGAGATTATTTTAGTGAAACAGTATAAATTTTATAAAATTTATAATAAGGTATTTGTTTTATTTTTTAGATAGAAGTTTATTATAGGAAATTAAAATATAAAAGAATTTTAATATTAAGTATGATAATAACATAAAAACTGATGTCTAAAAAGAATAAAATTAAACATCATTATTAAATTAATATAATGTAAGTCCTTAAAAATTATAAAGTGTTAATATATCTATTTGGAAATAAAGTAAAATTTGTATTAATAGAATTATAAAAAAAAAATTAAATTTCTTAATCAAAAATAAATATTCAAAAATTAAATAAACTTATATAAACACATAAATAAAAAAATTATTAAAACTCAATGAATTAAAATTTAAAAAATATGAAGTTATTAAATCCGTAAAGATCATTTTTGAGAAAAAGATATAATATGTTTGAAACCACAAATAATATTAAAAAATAAACTGAAAAATACAGTTCTAATAAAAAAAAAGAAAAATCACTTTCATTTGAAAAAAAATAAAGGTTTTATCAAAGTAAATATACATCATAAAAAAAATTAGGTAAATAAAATTAATTTTAGACATCAAAAATAATAGTTTGACATAATAATATCAAAAAATATTAAATGAAAATAAGATTTCAAGAAAAGAATTTTTTGATTAAAATAATGACATGCCAAATTAAAATGCATAAATATATTCGTCTACTTTATTTTAAAACATGAAAAAAAATTAAACTAGTAAAAAAAATTTATTTAATTTACTTAATAAGATATAAATAACATAAAAAGAATAAAGTTAGTTTATTATCTAATGAATATAATATTTTTAAATTTTTTTTGATTTTTATTGAATATTAATTAAATAGATTTAAATTTATAAAATGAATTATTATAATTTAAAATAAAATCTGTTATAAGTTATAAACTGTTATAACTTATCAATAAAAATATTTAAATAAATGGATTTGCGTTTATTCACTAAAAGAGAAGAATGTGAAAAAAATGAGTAATTCTCATCTGAGTATTTAAGATAAAATTAAATGTTTGAAATATTTTTTGATGATTAGCTTGGAATCACTTCAGAAATGAAAAATTCAGAAAATGAGCTTAAAGAAAAAATAAAAGAAAATGAGTTTCAAACATAAAAATATATTATATAAGAAGTAAAATAAAATATTTAAAAGGGAATGGATGATAATTAAACCCTATTTTAAATTACAAAGTTAAGTAAGTTTTTAAATGCAATGGTAAATTATCACATCAAAAGAAATAAATTAGATACTGCAAGGCATTATGCACTTAAAGTAAAACTGTAAATTATTTAAGGCAAAATAATTTACAGAATCATTGAATCCTTAAAATCATTGGGAAACAAAATTTTCTTGGCAATCATCTAGAATAGAAAATTTGTTTCATTTTTCAAAAATTTTTAAAAAAGAAAATTAGATTTTAGAAGCAAATGATTTTTTAAAAAAAGTAATTTTCTATTTTATTAGGAAATAAAAATATTAAAAAATATTTAGCCAGAATATTAATTTATTTTGTCTTATAGTGGAATAGAGTTAATATATTTGATAATAGCAAAAAATCATTTAAAAAAATAATAAGTTAGTATTTATATAATTTTTTGAATATATAATTTGATTTTAAAATATTTTATAATAGTATTATGAATGCGTAGATTACAGTATAAAATCAATAAACCTTATAAATAGTTTAATAAAAAATTTTAGTAAGATAATAGAAAAAGATATAATAGAGATATTAAAAATAAATATAAATTTTTTATTGGCAAAAAAAAGATTTTTAATGGTAAAAGCTTATAATCTAATTGGTATATGTCTAGAATATGTTTTTCAATCAAATTAATAATTAATAGATGAAGATAGATTTATATTATAGAGAGAAATTAACAATTATTTCATGCTGTGTTTTGATATTTGCAAAAATGTTATGGGTCCTAATGATAAACTTACAATTTTATTTAAAGAAAAAATAAATTATATCTAGTTTTAAAAATAAGAATAAGATTTTTAAAAAGTAAAAACAAAAGTTAATTATTAAAATAAAGTAATTTTGAAACCAAAATTTACAAACTCAAAAATTAAAATTAATTGCAAAAAAAACAAGATTTAATCTTAGATTAATAATAATAATATATTTTATTTTTAAAATCTTAACCAAAATACAAATTAAAAAACAAAAAGTTAGCAATAAATCATATTCAAAAATGATAAAAATCAATTATTTATATAAAATTCGTTATTAATTATTGATAAACATATTGAACCTATTTTGAAACCTGATAGACTTTTAAGGGGAAAATGGGTACCATCAATATTGAACATTACTCCAAATGAATTAATTTTCAAAAAAAGGTTTATATTTTATTTAAAAGATTTGACAATAAAGCAGGCTCAATACAATTTAATGAAAAATTTCTAATAGGATAATAAAAAGTCACAGATCTATTTTTATCTTAAAATGAAAAAAAATTTTTGGCTTTAAATAAATAAAAATAATTTTCTATAAAAGCATCTATAACAAAAGACACATCTTCTTTAAAGGAAAATGACAAAAAATCAGGTATGATTTTATGAAAATTAAAGATTGTCATTAACTTTATATGACCACAAGACCTTAAACTTCAAAAAATATTTTAAGAAATGAAAATCTATCTAATTAATCGAATTCTATTAAGGAATCATTATAAATATAAACAAAAAAAAAAGATCAATCTGAAAATTAGAATAAAAATAAAATTGAAAATCATGGCATTTTTAAATTTTCCTCAAAATATAATAAAAATATGAAAGAAATTAAAAAATCATCTCTAAATTATTGTTAAGAGAATAATGATAGTATACATAAATTAATGTATATTTTCGAAAATTATTAAGAGATAAATAAAAAAAAAAATTTCTAAAGATTTGAAATGGCACTGTCTTTGATAAGAAAAAGATTTTTTAAAATTTTAGAAGGGATTCGAAAAAAATTCTCATATTAAGAAAATATTTAGTTTTATCAATAATTCTCTTTAAAATTGATAATAGACAAATAAAATAGGAGTTTATTAGATTTTTCTGGTTAGTATAATTAAATAACCAGATTACCATTATATCCTACTGAATTTACTCAAAAACAAAGAGAAGAGTTAAAGTAACTAAATTATTTCCATAAAATGCATTTTTTTGATTTCAAAATGTACAAATTATTTTAGAATAATTTGAAAATGTTTGAAATAAAAAATCTACAGATACTTTAAAAAAGCTTTTAAAATTTTGAACTCACCTTTGTTATTTTTTCAAATAATAAAAATTCTTTTTAATTCTATTTTAATTATCTAAAAGAAATACCATTTGACGAAATAAATGCTAATTCTGGCGTTTTTTAGCTATACTTGGTTGATTATCTCTTTCATTAATTTCTATAACAAGAAGGACTATAATCAGAAATAGAATAATTTAAAAATTAATAAAAATAATTGATATAATAATGGGATATTAAATAGTCAAAAAATAAAAAAAATATAGAAAATAAAAGCTAAAATATAAAAAATTAGAATTATTTAGTTGTTCCCAATAAAAAAAAAGGGTATTTTGATAATTTCTAAGAAATAGATTAAATAAATTTTACAAATGTTTCATATAAAATGAACTATTTAGTGGATAAAATATTATTTCTAAATACAAATCAAAATATATACTTTAAGCTATCTCATGATTAAATAATATAAGATAATAGAAATTAAAATATATACAATTTAATAATTAAAAAACAAAAAAAATACAAATTCATAACAATAAAATAAAAAGATGACCAAATATCAGTATTTTAAGATAAATAATTATGTGAAAATTAATTAAATTAGAGTATAATTAACAAAATAAAGAAAAAAATTGAATTAAATAAACTTGTTTTAATTTGTTTTGTTAAATTTTATTATCAATCATACAATACTTAAACAAGAAATATTAATAATTTGATATTTAAACGTTTTTTTTAAATTAATAGCTTTTAAATTAAAAAAACTGATATTAGAAAATAATAATAATAATTAGATTTAAATTATTTTGAAGAATTAAAATAAAATATGGGAAATTCATATCTTAAAATAAAACATAATTATAGATATTTATTTATGAATTTTGATAATTAAACTGCAATATTCTATGATCCATTTTTGAAATATATAAGAAAGTTTAAAATTAATATAAAAAAAGAAAGCAAATCCTATAAAAAAAAATATATATTTTTATTTACTGTATAAGATAAATTTCATTAAAAATAATTACAGTAAAAATATAAAAATATACAAAAAGTTCATACATAAATGGTATAAAATAGTAATCAAAATGCATAAAATTTAATATTGTTTTAAAATTATGAGAATTTAAAAAACAATTTCGATATTTTCTAATTTAGTATACTAAAAAATTTTTAGAAAATGAAAAAATGCACTGTTCTTATAGATATATATATATCAAGATAAAATAAAAAAAGAATATCACCTGATATAATAAAAATATCTATAAAACCTTTAAATAAAAAACATATCATACATAAATTTGTTCTTAATAGTTTGGATTATTTAGCTATAATGAATGAGAATGTAAATTAAATTCTTTTATTTGATAAAAATTAAGAATTAGATTAATTAATTTAATATATTCAAAATAAATTGTTATCAAAAGTATAAATGCTTTAGAATGGGTTCAAAAATCAGCCTATTATTCTATCCTAAGATTTAAATTTTATTTATAAATAAAAAATTAAAAATGAAAGAAAATGTAATAAACTATTAAAGAAATAATTATAAATTGACGTTATTATTAACAAATAATTAAAAATTATAAATAGAAAAAAGTATTTAATTACAATAAAAAAAAATGAAATATTAAATTTACACAAAATTTTCGTATATTCAATCGATTCATAAAGAATATTTTACGCTTAATATTAGATGGAATAAGATATAAATTATAATGAATTACAAATAGAAAAAAATAATAATATACCTATATATAATAAATAAAAAAATGATAAATAACATAAAATAATGATATCAATATAAAATAATAAGAAAGAATTATTAGAAATATTATACGAAAGTATAATTCAATATTAAAATGAATTTTATTCTGTATAAGCATTTTTAAAAGATGAAAGAAATAATTTAGATATAGATTAAAAAATAAATAATATAAATTATCAATAAAGTGCAAATAATATAGTATATTTTAAATTTACTAATATAAAATAAATAATTTAAAAGATATTTAAAGTAAATCTAAGAGAATTATTTGTCTTTTTTTTATAATAAAATATAAGTGATAAATAAATAATATATAACAATAATATATAATATAGTAAATTATAAAATATTTGTAAATTATATGTTAAATTTATCAAAAAATACAAATTTAATGACAATTTTATAAAAGATTATTATATTTTTTAAGAATATAAACTACTTAAAATCAATTAATCTATTTTGCTAAATAATTTAGACATTAATCAGAAAAATTTATCTATTACTCCTCATATGATTTAGATATAAGAAAAATTTTAAAATAAATTGTTCAATACTTAAATTTTATATAAAAAATTAACAAAAAATAAGAAAATATTGGCTATATTTTATGACAAAATAAATAATAAAATATATTTATGCACAGATTAAATTAAAAATATATAAAGAGATATTATAACAATAAAAGTAGAAGATTTGATTATAAGAATACCTTTTTTTAATATTCTTATAGGATAAAATATGTTTAAATAATTAGGTTAATTAATTTTTAATCTTAATAGTAAATTGTTTATTTGATATAATATAAAATATAAATATTTATTACGTTATTTTAGAATAATCTTATATAAATATTCTTAAATCTATTATTTTATATCAAAAAAATATTTAAATTAAATGTTATAATATCTTAAATTTGAAAAATCAATATTTTTTTTCATTGATAAAAGAATAATTAATAATTTTATCAAATAAATAATCATAAATATAAATAATTATTATAATCTAAAAATGAATTAAAGAATTTGTTAGTTTTTTTTAAAAGGAAATTGTCGGAAAGGAAATGATTGTAATTTTTTACATTAATCCCCTTAAGTACCATATGTTCCATCTAATGGTCAAAAAACAAAAAATTAGATTTGTCGTAATTTCAAAAATACAGGATAATGTAAATATGGCAATAATTGTAAATTTATGCATGAGGGCTCTGATTAATAAAATAATTCTTAAAATTAGTAAAGTAATTTTCCTTAAGATTTTAAATAAAATTAATTTCAAAATCATCAGCAAAATATACCATAAATTAATTAACAAAATATTCCTTAAAATTAAATGATTTTTCAAAATATAGATGTTAATCAATAAAATAATTAATAAGAATTTTGCCCAAATTTTATAGAAAAAGGAGATTGTTTTTAAAAAAATTGTTAATTTCCACATTAGTATACTTTAAATAATGATCTATAGAAAATTAAATATAAAAATTAAGGAAATTAAAATTCAATTTTGAGTTCACAATTTTAATAAGATATTTTTATATAAGATTATACTTGTATAAGAAAAATAAATTCATAAAATATTTCTGATTAAATAATTCATTAAGTAGGTAATTAACAAAACATTACTTCTTTTCTTATTATTGATCAAATGAAACTAATAGCAGTTAATATATTTAATAATTTTCAATAGTTTTTAATAATATAAAGGTTTTAGATTAATAAAGATAAGCAATAATACATAGTATAAATTAGCCTTAATATGCAATAAATCCTGCACATTAGGATGTAATAACATCGATGTTTCTTTTTAATAAAACATATTTAGTAAGTTGTTCTTTTGATGGTAAAATAAAATTTTGGAATTTTGTAAATAATCAATTTACTTTGTTTAACACAATAGATCATTCAAGGCCAATAACAGTGGGTATATATGAAGAAATCAATGGCTAACAGTAATAAAATATAAATTTAGTTTAATATTTGTGGGTGATAAATTTGGATATTTTACCGCTTATCATCTTGAAAATAATTAATTTTCTATAAAAAATACCTTTTAGTATTATTAAACATAAATACGAAAAATATTTCATTATAAGAAATAAAATTATATAATCATTGCAGGATAATAAGAATATTTAACAATTTTAGATTCTTAAAATTTATAACCATTAAATAAATAATACTTTGAATAAGTTATTGTTAATTTCACTATTTCATTAAATTTAAAATAATAAGGTTTATTATATTTAAAATAGAAATTTTTATTGTAGGAACATAGAATGGGTAAATTTTTTTATATGAAAATTTCGATGTTTAAAAAAAATATGGAATCATTAATTTACATTTAAATTGTGAAATTACACTTATATAATCATATCATTTTTTCATAAATGATGTTATAAGAAGTTATTTAGTTGTTGGAGATATATCTGGGAGATACTCTTGCTATCAATTTATAAATAAATAATTTTAAGGAATAATATGATAATTTTGAAAATACTGTTGAAAATATTTATACAAATTCAAAAACTAGTTTTAAAATATTTTAAATATTTTTTAATTATTCAAATTTTAGAATTTAAATGAAAAATTATTTTCATATTAAAATCAAAAAATTTTCTATAAAAATCACAACAATTTCTTTTAAAATTTAAATTTTATGCAAAAATTAATTTAAAATATATTCATATCTTATCAAAATCACTAAAGTTCTAATTCAATAAGAAAATAATCTTTTACTTAATATTTTTAATAAAAAAATAGAATAAAATAAAAGTTATAATAATTGCGGTAAAAATAGCAACTATTTGGCATTTATTAAGTTGATGTACAATAACTTCTTCTAATTTCGCAATAAAATAGATACCATGATTAAATTATTAATCTTAAACAGGTGAAATTCTTTCACCTGATAAATTTAGTAATTAAAAATATCCAATTTCATCAATTTAATTTTCAATATTATTTCCAATTAAAACAGAATCTTAATTTGTTTTTATATTGTATCTTTAAATATCTAATTTTCGTTTTTTAATTTAATTTTGATTTATATGATGATTAATTTGAAAACCAAAACTACCTATGTAAGTTATTTTCAAATCATATTCTTAATTTGGCTTTAAATCTTCATTGTATATTTTTAATTATACAGGTTCATTTATGTTCATATTTATCTTATAATCTTTATTTGGTGCTATTTATATTTATTAAAGAAATTCTATTGTGCCTTAGGGAATTGATAATGTTGTTTATATCAGAATTACCAATTATATTAAGAACATTAATATTTAATATAAATTTTTAACTTTAAAATTTTATATCTTATAATTTTTAATAAAATCTTATAAAGTTTTAAAGATATTATAAAAAAAAGTTTATTAACAAACTTATATCTAAATTTTAAATAAAAATTATTATCATTAAATTAAATTTTGCTGCATTTATAAATTATCTATTAAATATTCGAGCGTATATTAATTTTCTATGTTAACTTTCGACACATGTGAGTATCTTGCAAATATACTTGTCAATAAAGATTTGAAAATAGATGTCTGGTTTTAATTAAAGCTTTAGAAATAATTTGAAAAATTGAGTAAAATTTTTTAAACCCAAACTAATATAAATTCTATTTATAATGAATTCTCAAATAAATGACTAATTAAATTCAATAAAGGTAAAATAAATTATTTAGGAAGATTTTTCGATATAATTTCAATTTATTCTATTGGAATCTTAAAAATATATTTTAATTACATTTAAAAATATCTAACTCATTATATTTTAATCATTAATTTATAAAGACATCTTTAATATTAAAATTTAATTACTATTAATGCATTATAATATTTTTTTTCGTTGAATTCTTTTAAGACCATTTAACTATTTATATCTTCATCCAACTCGAAAGGAGTAAATCTTTTTATTAATTAAAATTACAGTTATAAATCATCAAGACTATACAAATAAAGACCTTCAGGACTTGCTGCCCCCCAATATTTACCATTTGGAGAGAATTTTATACTTCTAACTTCTACTTTTATTTTTTTATTTCTCTTTGTTAATTCAACTTTTTTTGCTCCTGGTAAAACTTAATCTTTTCTATCCTTTTTAATCAATTTTATTTACTTCATAATCTGATGCATCGCTTTCATCTATCTATGCCAGTATTTTTCCATCTTTAATGCCTTTTGAGTTTAGTTTCGATAGAATTCCATCAAGTGATCTATTATTTGTTAATTAAAATTTTTTCACTAAAAGTCTGGTTTTTATATCGTATAAATTAACAAATTTTGAATTTCCTCCGGCTATAATGTACTCTCCATCTGATGAATAACTGATACTTTTATAATATTTCGTTATTTTTGCACTAAAAATATCTAAATTTACTTTTTTTGCGCAATTTTCTAATCTTCAAGTCTTCCACCTTGGATATCTCTTTAGCAATCTATCAATCCTTCCACTTATGCCAATTCGATGTTCCATAAATAGATTTCCCCTTTAAAAGTGGATGTAGCAACTTATTTTCCATCCTATCTTACAGTTAAACTAGTAATTTCACTATTATGAGTCAATATTTCTGTTTATGTTTTTCTTTCAAAAACAGAATGGATTCTCAAAGATTTATCCCAAGATGTAGATATTAATGTGTTTTCGAAAGGACTATAATTCAAACATGTAATAGGTCCAGAATGACCTGATATAACTTCTATTAAATGACCAGTTTATAAATTGAATTAATATATGTTATATGGATCGAATCCTCCAGCGCTTACTAACTTTATGATAATAATAAAGATACTTCTCCACTTGGATCTATAGCTAAACAATTGAATTGAACCTCCATATCAGCTCGCATTGTTCTGAAATTTCTATATCTTAAAGTATCATATGCCCTTATTGTACCGTCCAAACTACATGATATAAGAGTATTTAATTTTGATGAAAATTTCAAGTCCGTTATTTTATTATTATGATCTGAAAAAGTCTAAAAGCAAAAATTTGATTTACTATCAAAAAGTCTGATTTTACCATCGGAGCCCCCTAAAGCAATTATCTTGAAATTTAATTTAAAATACATTTCCATTTTGTGAGAAATCAACACAGTCTACATTATAAACCAGTCCTTATTGATTAAAAATATATGTTTAACTTCTCCATTCCCAAACAACTAATTGTCCTTATTCTTTCATTCCAAAAGCTATCCAAGCACCAGTTCCATTAAAACCTTTCTTTATATATTAATACTTAATGTACTGATTTTACCTCCTCCAACTGAAAAACTTTATAAATTTTGTAAAATTTCAGTTTTTTCTAATTTTTCACTCTATTCAACGATACTATTTAAAGTGTATAGGCCAAATGTACCATTTTTTAATCCTATTATTAATAAACTTAAAGCTGGATAATAATCGCAGCATTATATTTTTTAATTGGATTGAGAAAATTAAAATTTTGTTGATAAAATAAATCTTCCTTTATTTACTTATTTCTCAAAATCTGAATAATTGGTCTAATCATCATCGCTAATTTCGTCCTCATTTACTGATTATTCTTATTCATTATCTAATTTTATTTTTCTTCCTTTTTTGAAATTTTAAAATGATTTGTAATTTTTGTATTCATCTGTCAAATAGTCAGTAACCCATTTCCATACAAATATATAACCATCTTTTGTCAATGTATAGCAAAATTTCATATCATTAGAAAAAAAAGCTTTAACAATTTTACTTTTATGCCCTGTAAATGAAAAAGGCACATAATTTTTCAAATTATGAATATTTTTAATTTTTACAGTAAGATCTTAGCTTCCTGTAAGAATAAATCTTGAATCTGGTGACCAATCCATACATGTAATTTCATCTGTATGAATATTTTTATATTATCTATGTAATTGAAAAGGTTCAATAGATTTTTGAACTCCAGGTGCATTATATATCTTTAGGGCTAAACTTGTACACGCAGCAATAAAAAATCCATCTGGAGAGAATTTAATACTTTTTAAGGGCTCTCTGATATTAAAAATAATTTTACTTGAAATTGAAATGAGATATGACATTTTTACTTATCAAATTAACAACTTAAGCATAACCATCATTATCAACGATAATTAAAATTTTAGAATCTGGGCTTATGACTATATGTTCAATATCACTTCTTCCTTACAAATTTAATGTACTTGATTAATTGCTTTATAAAAAATAATAAAACCTTTCTAAATCTATGACAGATATTTTATTTCCTAAAGGACTAAATAATAAATTTTTATTGGGACTAAAAGTTATATTTCCTGATTTATATGCACTACCCAAAAGATTATTAAACTTGAATGATAGGATCATATTTAATAAAATTTTATTAATAATAATATATTTCAATAAACTTTAAATTTTATTAAACTTTAAAAATTATTATGATGATTTTTATAAAATATTTTTGCATATATAATTTTGTTTACATATATATAAAAGTATTTTAAAATTCAATTATTATTATTATCTATATATATTTTTAAAGTTTAGATTTATTCTCTTAATTATTCTATGAAAACTTAATCATTTCGGCTAGTAATTTATTATTATTCATTTATTTTCTCTAATTAATAATTTTATTCTTCGATTGAATCATATTTTTCTTTTAATTTATTTGATTCTAAAATTTATTCATAAAATACCATATATAAGATTAATAAAGTCTTAAGTTAAAATTTTCAAATCTTCTTTGGTTTCAAAATTATTTTCGTTCTAATTAATTTCTAATTTTTACTAATAATTTTCTATTTCTTTTTCTAGATGCTCTTTATAATTTTAAAATCCTTCTAAATGATTTTATAAATTTTATAATTCTTTTGTAAGTAATTATACTTTTTAATTACTTTAAAAAAGTTATAATGAAATATTTTCTTTTTCATCTTGCAAATTAGTTATTTTTGTATGATTATTTTTTAGCTAATCATGAATGCATTCAATTTAATTTTCAAACTCTAAATTTTCTGATCTTTTTATATAAGGAATCAAAAATATATTATCTATCATCTTTTAAAATTTAAGTTTTAAATCTTGATGTTTTTTTTAAAATTATAAACTAATTTAATTTATCTACATATTTTTATTTTATATTTCTTTTTTTTTTTATTATAATTTTTATTTTATTATGAATATTTAATTATTTTATTATTGTTTTATTTATTATATATTAAGTAATTTAATTTTCAAGGATTGAATTTTGTTTTCTAATTTTTAAAAATATTAAGAGTTCTTTTAAGTAACATTTTATACTTATTTACATATAAATTACTACATTTCTTTATAGTTTTGAATATTTTTTTATAATTGATTTATTTTCTAATCTTTATTTCTGAAAATTTCTGCTGATTATTATTAATTTTATAATAATTGATTATTTAATTTTTAATTGTGCTCGATTAATTATTATTTTTCCTTTATAAAATTAAAATTATTCTCTTATTCATTGTCTAATTTAAGTTTTGTTTCATTTAATTATTTATGCACTTATTCATCATTTTATATTTAATATTCTAATTTTTTCATTATCTAGATATTATTTAAATTTTAATTTTATATAATTTCTAATTTCTCTTATAAATCAGTATTTTATTTTATATAATCGTTTTTCTAATCAATAATTTAATTCTTTTCTTTTTCTAATTAATTAATTTGTTCTTTCAAATCATCGTTTTGTCTTGATATTTTTAAGCATTAATTTTGATAATTTTATATTAATTTTTCTCTTTCAGGTTTATTTGCTTATTCTTATTTCAAAATTACATTTTCTCTTTACAATTTTTAAATAGAGTATATAGATTAATCATATTTTTCTTATTTTTATCTAACTTCTTAATTTAAATTAAGATTAATAATCTCTTAATGTTTCGATCTTATTTTTGTTTATTGAATTTCATCTTATAAATATGAAAATTCTTCATTTTTCAAAATTTTAATCGGAGATCTACAACTATAATCAAAATTAAAATGTTTATTCATACTAATATCTTTATTTTTTGTAGTAATATTTTACAAAGACTAAAATTCTTTTTAATTTTATTCTATAATATTCTGCAATATATATCTACTTTCGTTTAAATCCTTTTTACATATTTTTGACACAGGACTTTAATTTATTGACATTATTGTTTTTGACGTTGGCGATTATAAATATTGACTTGATGACAGTTCACTATAGTTACGCTAATGATCTCGGTCTTATATGTACATACTTGCTTATATATAATTAACGATTTGATTTATTTTTTAAATATATAAACTAAATTACAAATTTTTTTATTTCTTAAATTGTATTATTATTATTTTAAATTATATTCTATTAACATTTTTATAAAATATTATATTATAATTAAGGGGTTGGGGTTGGGGTTG
>Ga0228633_1000246_pt1 | contig 15088 bp, 12 predicted proteins | sample 41DmetaG_FD_182703 | JGI IMG/M metagenome (GOLD analysis project Ga0228633, IMG submission 182703) | Seawater microbial communities from Monterey Bay, California, United States - 41D | ecosystem: Environmental > Aquatic > Marine > Coastal | place: USA: California | collected 2016-11-13
AACCCCTCTATTATAATAGATTTTAGAGTAATAAATTTAAATGTATATTATAAATGTAACTTTCTGATAATTTTATAATATAATAGATATTTTATTAATTAATAAAGTAACTAAATTAAAATGAGAAATTAAAAATAAAATAATAAGTCTTTATAATTTGACAATTTAGATGATAATTATAAATAAAGAAAGACAAATAATTATAATTTGGAAATGGAAAAAGAATCTATAGTGTCTCAATTTGATAAATAAGATTTTTAGTAAAAATTATATAAAACTTAATCATTTAAAAACTCAAATAATACCGATAAAATTTAAGTATTATTAAATAAAATAGATAAAAAAGATATTAGATGAAATATAAAACCTATAATAAACAAAATAGAAATAGTTATAAAAATAAGAATAAATATTAGATTAAATTTTATTAGGGAATCAAAGTATAAATTAGAATTATTATTAAAAAATATAAAATACAAAAGATTATGATTTAAACACCTCAAATTTTGATACCAAATCATACAGTCATATTAATAATAAATCAATTAAGAGCAAATTAGAAAACATTAAAGAAGATAAATAAGAAATAATATAAGAGTAATAAGAATAGATAGATGATGTCTAAATTTAAATTTAAGATTAATTATATATTTAAGAATAACTATAAAATGAAATTAAACAAACTGGATTTTCAATAAAATAGAATTAAGGAAAAGTTGTTTAATTTCAAAAAATAGATAAATTTATGAATTTAGACAGTGATAAAAATTAGAATTAAATAATCGAATTATCATATAAGTGTTAAACAAGTTAAATTAAATTGAATAAAGTATGAATAATAATATTTAAAGGTTAAAAGTGAGTATATAAAATTAAAGAATAATGATTAATAAATAATTGATAATAAAAAATAATATCTAATAAAAGAAAATAAAGAAACAAAAGAACATTAAGAAGAATTATGCAATAATTAATTGGTTTTAAAAGTACAATATAATAAGATAGAAATATGATAATAAAATAAAAGAACAAATCTCAATAATATAATAGTTGTCCATTTAATTATAAAATTTAAATCATCTTAGTCTAAAAAAAAGAAACTATGCATTAGAAATTATTCAACTTTAGAATGATATATTTTAAGTAATAAATATATCTAAATAGAATACTGAATTTATTGAAGATAATTTAGAAATTAAAAATCTCAATTTTGATGAAATTATCTTAAATATTCAAAAAGTCGACACTAAATTAATATAATCTATTTCATAAAATATCATAAAAACTTACTAAAATCAATAATTAACCTAAAATAGCTTAACCAATCTATATAGTGATTTTATAAATCAAGTAATTTCAAATTATATAGAAAATGCTAAAAGATCAAAAATTTCAAAAAATTATTACAAAGCTAGAAAATTTATCATTTGGAGAAAAAGATTCATTATAACAACACTAACTTTATTAAGATAAATAGTAAATTATTCAAAATTATAACATATAGCTAAAAATTACTGAAAATAATGATAAAGATGACATAAAAAAATATTGCGAAAAAATATCATATTAAATTGACTAAAATGATATAATTTATTTCTAAATACTAGGCTCTTTATAGTCTATATAAGAAAAAGTAAATATATTGTATATTAAAATTTATTTTGTATAAATTTCTATTATTTATAATAATAAATATATAATTGTTATATTCTATTAAAAATAGATTTTTGGATATTATGAACTAGTAATAAATAAATCAGATGCTAAATATAGTGTGAATGAAATATAGAATTTATTTCTTATAAATTAATAATAAGATTAGACTGAAATAAAATAAGAATAAATATAATATAAAGAAAATAATTAATTTAGAGTAAATTTAAATATGATAGAATTTAGCAAAGACAGTAATAAGATTAAAGTAAAATATGTCATAAGATAGGGATTTAGATTTAATGTAAAAAAGTTAAAATATAATGGAGTAGTTGTAAAAAAATAGTCATGGTATTTATACATTTATTAGAATTAATAGACAATAAAATAAAGAAGGAATTTTATGAAAAAAATAGAAATGTGGTGTAAAACCTTTTATAAAAAGTAGAATTCTATTTATAATTAGAGAAAATTAACAAATTATTTTTATAGTAAAGATAATATAAGTTAATTATTAAAGTAATTAAATGAGTAAAATACAAATATGGATTTTGAAAGAGACTATATAATAACTATAAGTTTTTAAAAATTTCTAAATGCTTCATAAAATGATAAAATGAAGATTTTATTTTAAAATATTCAATCATTTATAAAAAGTATTTTTACTTAGTTACAATAATGTAATCTAAAAATATAAAAGAAAATTATTAAAAAGAGTAAGAATCAATAAAGTTTCGTGTTAAATCTTAAAAATAGTCAAATTTATATGATAAGATACAAGTTAATTAGAATTAATGGCGAAATTAGAAATTGTAAATAGATTTATATTATAAGTTAAAATTTTTAATTAGAAGCAAGAAATAATTCATAGCATTCAAAAAATATAAAAGAAGTGAATACAGATTATGAAGTTTTAAATAATATATTAAGACACACATTGAAAGTTTAAGAAGTTAAATAAAACAAATAAAATCTCCAAATTTTAATAATTAGTAAAAATAGTCAATATAATAAAATCAATACAATTAATACAATTAATATTAACACAAATAATAATATGCAAATCATTATTTAAAAAGTATAATATAAAATACAAGTGTATTAAACAAAATGAATGTTTGTAAAAATATAATTAAAATTAGTAAATAAATAAATTTCAAATAATAATAAATTAACCGTAAAACTACCAGATTTCCAAAAAGATAGATTTTTTTAAGACTTTAATAGTGATATAAGAATATAGTCAACTTATAGAAATAAAGGTAATACAAATTATATAGAAGCATAAACATCCAGATCGAATTCGCAAAATAAATTCATTAATAACTAATTAACCAATTCTACAAGTTAATAAAAAAAAAGTAATGAAACTCTTATTGTTTATTGAAAAATTATAAACAATTATATAATTTTTAATTGAAACTTTTATATTTAAATATTATTATGAATTACAAAAACGATGAAAAAATTAATGACTTAGATTTAATTCGTACAAGTTAATTTAAAAGTCCAAATTCATCCTTAAATAACTCTTTTCAATATCAAACATCATTTAAAGATTATCAAAAAAAAAAATAAGATAATTTATAATCTCCTGATTTTAATGAATAGATTAAAAGTAATAATAATTTTATTCAATCAAATGAAAACAATAAAAATGATTTATATTCGTTATAGAAAAAATTAAGAGTATTTTTAATTTATTAATAAGGATTGCTAAGATTAAAAACAGATTATATAATCATAATTAAAAATGAAACAGGCTGAGAATAATAAATAAATTGAATTGTTGCTAGATGAAAATAACTAATTTAGATACTAAATTTTTGAATAAATTGAATAAACTGAATATTGGAAATAATTATATAAAAATTAGGATAAAAATTTACCTGAAAAATATGAAATGAATTTTAAAAGTTCGAATGATCTAGAATAAGAGCTAAATGATTTAAAAATGAAATTTAACAGTTTATAAATATAAAGAAATAATGAATTTGAATAATAGAAATAAATTTAAGAAGAAAATACTATTTTAACAAGAGAATTAAGGTAATATTTAATTATTTTTAATACATAATATATAATAATACAGAGAGTTAACAGTGAAATTAAAAAAAGAAAAGTCCATATATTAATAAGAATATAATTAAATAGGAGATACATAAAATATTTAATATCAAGAATTATAAGATTGGTAACAAAAACATAGATAATTAGAAGATAAATTTGAAAATCTTTAAAAACATGAGTTAAATAATCAAGATATTGAAAAGAAATATTCAAATTTATAATAAGACTTTGAATATTAATAAAATATATAGAATATATAATAATAATAATTTGAAAAAACAAAATAAGTATTAATATAAATAAAATTAGAATTTATTATTATAAATAAAAGAGTTAGAGTTTCAATTGAATGAAAATTTAAAAGATTATTAAGAAAAATTAAGAAGAAATGATTTGGATGTGTAAGATGATTCTAATCGTGTTAGTTAATTGTAAAAAGATATAATAGGTGTAAAAAAAGAATTAGATATAAGTTGTAATCATTTAAATATGAAAAATTAGTAATATGAAAATATAAAAAATGTAAGTTATAAATATTTATTAGCAATTATAATAATAAGAATAATAATTGAATAATTATATAAAAGATTTAGTATTTTAAATAAAAAGAAAAGATTAAGAATACTATGATGAATAAAATAAAAATAGTTCATTGAGAAAAGAAATTGAAAGTTTGAAAATGATTGAACTCAAATATATAGATGCTGAATAAAAAATCATCATTCTTACATAAGAACACCAATATTTAACATAGAAAATTAATGATAATAATCAATAAGATGATTTATGGAATAGTAATTTATAAAACTTACAAATTGAACTAAAAAAAACAGAAAATTAAAAATATCAACTTTAAGAAAGAGTTAGTCAATAGTAGCTTGAATTAGAACGATTAAATCAAAGCTTTAAAAATCAAACTACAGAATCTTAATACTTGAAAGATAGATTGAAAAATATAGATTAAGAAATTCTAGTAATTTATACTAATTTTTAAGGAATATTAAACTCGAGAAATCGAATAAGATTCTAGAATTTAATGGATGTTGAAAGATTTAAATAGTTCTAGATCGGTTATTGAAGAATAAGATTAATGTGATAATATTATTAGAAATTAAAAATCAAAAATACTTGAATTAGAAGGATAAAACATTTTATAAAAATAAGAAATTGGAAAGACAAATATGATTTTAGAATGTAGTTTTTATAATTTTTAGAAAAAATACAATAAAATGAGAAATTTACAATAAATAATAAATATTCAGAATAATAGTTGATTTAACTTGGTGAGTTATAAATAAATGATTAGAGATAAAATAAAGAAATTTAAGAATAATTATAAAATATTTAATAATTATAGTAAAATTTATAAGATTGTTAATAAGATTGTTAAGAATTGACAAAACTTTTAAAAGAAAAAGAAGTGTAATTATATTAAAAATAAGATATGAAGAGAAATACAATGATTTAGATATGAATAGTAAGAAAATAGTATCTGATAATTAAGAATTATGTTAGTAAGTATAAGAATTGAATAAGTTAGCAAAAATAGTTCATGAGAGAGAAGGCTAAATTAATATTCATAACAAAGTAAAATATAAATAATATGAAAGGAAAACTAAAGATTGATAAATGCAAATAATGAAATATAATAAAAATTAGATGATTTATAATAAGAATTTTAAACTTTATAATTTAACTATAATGATTTATAAAACGATATTGAAGATATACCTCTATTATCGAATGAATTAAAAAGATTATAAGATGAAATTTTAGAAAAAGATATAGAACTCGATTAATGGAAAGAAAAATATGTTGAGTATAACTCTTTAGTTTTAAGGTTAAAGTATCTATTTTTATAGAGTTAAAGAAGATTTAACTATATTTGTCTTATTATTCGCTTAAATTGAAAGTTTAAGAGATAGAGTTGATGAGAAAGATAAAGAACTTGAGCAACTTAAATAAACTTATATTAAAAGCGTTTATAAGTAATGATTTTATATTTCTAAACATATATTCTATTAATATTATATTTACAACCAAATTTTTAAATATAATAGAAATTTAACACAAATCATTTTAAATAATATAAACTAACTTTTTTTTAATAAAGAATATAGAGTAGCCAATTTAAGGGGACCCTTAAATATTTTATAATCATAATATTATAAAAAATAATAAATCATTCTACGGCTAAAGGTTAATCGTCTTTATTCAGTTTTAATTTCTTTATAGTTTTACCTTTTTCATCTTATAATTCTTCGACTATATCTTTTGTTCCATCTTGATGTATAGTTGTAGTCTTTTTTTCACTCACCTTTTATTTTCCTACCATTTTTTATTTAGTTTCTACAATTTTACCTGTTTCTAAACCATTTTTCAATTCTCTAAACTATTGATATTCATAAACGTAATCTTAATCTTATTTTGGTTCTATTTCCGTAGATTTTTCTTATTATATCTTTTTCTACTCTTATTCTTTTTCTATATTTAATAATTATTCTTTATATTTATTCTTTAAAGCTAAATATTCTTTTTGAAATTATTCTTTAAGATCATTTTCCTCTTAACTTACATAATGTTCTAAGGGTTGGAAGAACTCATCAATATTAAAAGATGTTAACGGCTTAAATTTAAATAACCTTTATGGATGAGTAAAAGGATTGATACTGAATAATCTTTATTATGAATCAAAATCTTCCATAAAATTATCTAACAATCTTTGATGCTCTCGGAAAAATCTATTGGCTATTTTTCTTGACATTTATTAATGAGAAATATTCTAAATGCATATAAATAGACTTATCGTAATTTATCGGTCAAATTATATATTTAAAAATTTTCAGAAATATTATAATTTTGATATTTCTTTTTTAAAAATTATAATTTATATAATAAGTATAATAATTTGAAAAGTGTAAATTGTTTTTTAAAAGATAAATTTTTTAGTTTGAATTTAAAATAAGTTTTTTAAAAACTTAAATTAATTAAAATAATTAAAAAAACTTGTAATTTTCTTTTTAATATATAAGTATTATTATAAACAATAAGAGTATTTATAAAAATTGATTAATAATTTAAGATACATTTTTAGTATTATATATTAAAATTTAAAATTTCAATTAAAATAAAGTTAAAACATTAATGGATAAGAACATTGAATAAAACATAATGGTAGCAGTTAGAATCCGTCCTATGAATTCTAAAGAAGCAGTCTAAAATATAGATTTGACAAGAGTTGAAGACAATTTAATAGTTAATTTACTATAATTATAAGATTGTTTATGATCCAGTTGATTTATAATTTCAAGCAGAAAATAAAGACATGCTAGATATTTTACATAGAAGTAAAGAATAACACTATGCATTCGATAAAATATTTAAAAATCAGACTAATGAAGTTATTTATTAGTAATTTATTAATTTTATAGGGAAACTTGTTAATAATTAGTCGATCCAGTAATAAATGGATATAATGCAACTGTTTTCGCATATGGACCCACAGGAACTGGGAAAACTTATACTATGTTGGGTGATAGAGATAAAAATGTTCAAGGAGTTAGTGTATTAACCATTTAAGACATTTTGAATTAAATCGAACAGGATTAATAAAATTAATATCAATTACTAGTTAGTTATGTAGAAATTTACAATGAAAATATAAGAGATTTATTAATCCGTATTTTAAATTTATAATAGCTAATTAATAGAATAACTATCTTGATTTAAGAGATGACCCATTAAAAGGAATTGCAATTGCAAATGTTACAGAAATGAAAGTAGAGAATACTGACTAAATTATGAATTTACTAAGTGGTGGTAATAAAAGAAGGTATTTTTTTAATTTTTAGAACTACTGAGTCAACTAATGTTAATATGACTAGTTCAAGAAGTCATGCTGTTTTTTAAATATAGGTTTTGATATCTAATTATAATTATAATAAATAATTTAAATTATAATTTAAATTATAATTTTTATAATTGTAATAATTTAAAAGTTAACAAAAAAAAGTAAAACTCGAAATACATAAGAAAAATCAATTATAAGCAAATTATCTTTGATAGATTTAGCTGGAAGTGAGCGAGTTTATTTATATTATAAATTAGGGAAATTAAACAGGAAATAGAGGAATGAGATTATTTGAAGGTGCTAAAATTAATAGATCATTATTAGCTTTAGCAAATTGCATAAATGCTTTAGGAGATATGAGTAAAAAAGTAAATTAATTTCATAATTAAAAATTTAAAAATTATAAATAATTATAAATAATTTTATTTTGAAAATATATTTTTTAAAATTTTGAATAAAAAATAATAAAATATTTTGATAAAATTATTCAGAAAGACAATTAAAAAATTTGATATGTTTTGATAATAAAATCTGTATTTAAGAGATACATTATGTAAATAAAATTTTGATTTTAATATAAAAACATACCATATTTATTAGAAAATAAAAAAAAATATTTCTAAAATAAAATTATAAAATTATTTGAAATAATATGAAAAATATAAAAATGATTTAATTATATAGGGATCATTTGTGCCATATAGAGATTCAAAGTTAACCCGAATGTTAAAAGATTCTTTAGGAGGGAATTGTAAAACAGTAATGATAGCAAATATATCTCCAGGTGTTCTTGGTTTTGAAGAAACTATAAATACTTTAAAATATGCAAATAGAGCAAAAAATATTAAATGCAAAGTTACAGAAAATAAAAAATTAGTTGATGTGCATATTGCTGAATACAAGAATATAATAACAGATCTTAGATAAGAAATTAATAGTTTAAAAGGTTAGGTAAATGCAAATGTATTTCCAAAATAGATCAATAATGGTAATTATTTTATTCTTAATAATATCAATTAAGGTATTCATATTTCTGAAAAATAATGCTCATGTGATAAAATTAATAATGAAGATTAAAAAAATATGGAAATTATAAAATCTGAAATTTCTGAAAATTTTTAAGAAAGAATACAATTAAGAAGAGCTTTAATGGAATTAGAAGAGTAAAATGCATAAAATGATCTAGAAATAAGAAAAAAAATTCAAGATATAAGTAATATTTTTAAAAAATAGAAAATTATAAATAAGAAGTAGAAGAAATGAAAAAAAGTAAACTCGAAATTTAAACAATTAAAAATTCAACTGATAAAAATGCGGTAAAAAGAGAAATTTTGAATTTACAATTATAAGAAAATTGGGTTTAAGCAAAAAAAATAAGAGAGGAGATTGTAATATTATAAAATTATAAAAAATATTTATAAAGCCATAAAGAATAAAAACTTAAGATAAAAGAGATTATTTAGAAGTGTGTATAAAGAATCATATTTTGGACTTATAAAACATAGAATTAGAGATTCATTTACAAATTTAAGAAAAATCGATTTAAAATTTGAAAAGTATTATTGAGAATTAAATGAAAATAATAATTGATAACAATATAAATTTAGAAGTATATATTATTATATTATAGGCTGAAGGAGACAGTGATTTATAAATTGATATAAATAACGATAAAATTGAACCTGATGAAGAAATGGAAGAACTTAATGAATATAAAGATTATTTAGAAAAAACATAAAAAAACTTTTGGTAAAAACAAAATGATGAGGAATTAGATGACTCTTAAAGATCTAAAAAAAGTTAAAAGAAAAAAAATTGAATTTTTTATTAATGTGCAAATCATTATTTCATTTTTAAATTTTTTTATTTTCAAATTTAACATACTATTCCAACAAAAACTATCCTTTAATATTATTTAAGTTTTATTTGAATTTTTTTATAGTTTTAACTGTATTATCAACAATCGAATTATGCTATTTTTTTTATTTTAATATTTTTTATTTTAGATTATAAAAAAATCATTTTAAAATTTCTGAATGTTTTTTTTATCTTTTATAATAAAACAGATTAATTTCTCTCTGAAAATAAATTTTAATTGTTTTCAATATTTTTAATTTTGTATAAAAAATTATAATATTAATTATTGAATTTTTATTGTTATTGAAAATATTTAAATTAATTTCATTTAAATATGAATAAATTAAATAATTAATATATATCAATTAGTTTCAATATAATTTTATGGTTTTGGCATGCTTTTTGCCGTTTATCTATCATTTTTTACTTTACTATTATTATCTTTTGATTTTATTTATGAATCTTAATCACTAAAGCTCATTTTACCTACACCGGATATTTGATTATTTTTCCATACACCTTTATAACAATCCCCATTACTCCATTCAAATTTTCCTTTTCCTTCTTTTTTATCATTATGCCAATTTCCATAATATTTATTGCCATTTCCCCAAATTTTAACTCCATATCCGTTTCTTTTATCTTCAAACCATTCGCCATCATATTTATCACCATTTGACCACCAAAACTATCCTTATCCTTATCTTTTATTTAATTTCCATTATCCTACATATAAATCACCATCATTCCATTAATAAGAACCCTGTCCATGTTTCATATCTTCATGCCATTCTCCATCATATTTATCACCATTTTACTATACACATATTCCTTATCCATGAATTTAATTTTATTTCCATTCTCCATAATAAAAATCACCTGCTTTTCTTGAAAATTTTCCAACTCCATTAATCTTATTATTTTCCCAATCGCCCTCATAACGATCACCATTTTACCTTTCTAAAACTCCTTTACCATTCTTTTTATCATCTTAGAACTCACCATAATAAAGATCACCATTTCTACTTTTTAATATTCCTTTTCCAGTTTTAATTCCATTGTGAAAATTGCATTCATAGACATCTCCATTATAACAAGTTAGTTTTCCTACACTATTTGGTTTATCATTTTTCCATAATCCTTCATAACAATCACCATTTTCATATAAAAACTTGCCTTTTCCTTCCCTAATGTTATTATTCCACTATCCTTCATACCTTTCTCCATTAGCATAGACCAAAATACCATGTCCTTTTTTTTTTATTATTTGATAATTATCCATCATATTGATCTCCATTATTATAATTAAACAATCCTTATCCATGTTTTCTATCTTTAAACCATTATCCAGTATATGAATCATTATTTGCATAATTCATTGACCCTTTACCATTTCGTTAATCTTAAAGCCAATCGCCTTCATAATTTCCGTTTTATGATTTAAATATTCCTTTTCCTGATCTTTTATTTTCTAACCATTCACCCTCATATTTATCACCGTCAGCCCATACAAATAATCCTTATCCTTATCTTTAATTTTCAGCCCAATTACCTTCATAATAATCACCATTCGCTTAAGTTGATTTTCCAAATCCATCCATTTTATTATTTTTCCAAAATCCTTAATATTTTTCTTAATTTACTCTAACAAATGTTCCTTTTCCTTCTATTTAATCATTTTTCCATTCTCCATCATATTTGTCACCATTTGATCTGATTAATTAACCTTTTCCAAATTTTTTATTATTTTTAAAATTTCCTTTGAAAACGTCTCCATTTTTCCAAACATATTTTCCAATGCCTTGTAAAAAATCACTAATAAAATTTCCTTATTAATAATCACCATTTGAAAAGAACATTTCTCCTTTGCCCTATTTGTAATTGTTTTATAATTCTCCCATATATTTATAACCAACGAAATCAGGAGCATTTATTTTAAATTAATCGACATTTAATAGATTTAAAATGATTTTTTCATTTTTATATGAATCTAGTATAAATCCTATGGGTTTTTGCATTTCTTTTTATTTCTTTAAATCAATTTTTTTTTATTTATCATCAATTTCTTTTTGTTTTTTTAATTATTTTTATCTTTCAAGTTCTTATTGCATTTCTAATTATTTCTATGATTTTTCAAGAGCTAATCTTTATTTTTCTTATTCATCTAAAAGTTATCTCTCTTGCTACATTTATTCAAATTTTTTCTTTTCAAGTTCATATTTAAGTCTTTTTTCTTCGTCTTTTATAGCTTCTAATCTACTTTTTTCTAAATCGATTTAAGCTTATTTATCTCTTTCAATTTTATTTAATCTATCAATTTCTGCTTATTCTTCAGCTATTTATTATAATCTTCTTCTTTCTAATTCTGCATCTATTCTATTTAATTCTTCTTTTTTCCTTAATTCTTCTAATTAGGCTAATTCTTTTTATTCTTATTTTTTCTATTCATAAATATTTTTTTTTTATTATTCCTAATTTTTTTTTTCTAAAAGTATTTTTTAATACTAAGTTAAATTGTTTAAATTTTCTAATGAATTCATTATTTAATGATCTTAAGATTCTGAACTTTCAGAATTAAATAATGCATCTTATATTTCTTTTTCTATATTATACATATAATTACATTCTTTTGAATGCTTAGAAACTTTCTATTTCTTTATTTTTTCTTTAAATTAATATTAAATTATGAGTATACTGAAAAATTTTGGACTGGTAAGAGAGTTGAATTTTAAGCTTTTATATTTATTGAATTTAAAAAATTCAAATTATAAAATTATTTAATAAATTTTGAATTTGTTTGAAAATACTGTAAAAGCTTGATTGCTTCTTGCATATTTAAGCATTCTCAAAATCGATAAAATCATTTTCATAAAAAGATCATGACAAATTTTAAAAGACATTAAAAAATATCAACTCTCTTGAATTACAAAACTTTTCAGTGTGCTCATAATATATATCCTCTTTCGTATTTAAAAAAATATCTTATGGAAGAATTTTATATAATAATAATTACTTTTTAAATTATATTCCTCAACAGAATCCACCATTTCTATTATAAATATTTATATACTTTTATCATTAATATGATTCGGATCCATTTTTGAATATGTTAAATATATATTTTTATCTATAGGTTTTTTATCTTAAATTTCATTTTCATCATCTAAAGGAGCTTCTTTTAAACTTTATAAGCTACGATCATTTTGAATTAAAATTTATTTTAATTATTAAGCATTAAGTTCTTTAAAATATGATAATTTTACCTATAGAATTAGATTATATAATTTTAGGTTTTGTTTTTTTATTTTGAATTTTTGGAATCTTTTATTTTTTGTAAGAATCAACTTTATATAAAAATAGTTTATACCTATTAATTAACTTTTAGTTTTATTTTTTTTATCATCTATAGTTTAGTCATCTATTTAAGATTTTGAGAGATTTTATTTTTCTATATTTTATGTTTATATATATTGACTTAATGAATTTTATTTAATTGGAGGCTAATATAAATCTATTGATCTTATTCTTTTTTATTTAAACTCTATTGAATTATTAATTTTATAATTTTAACTATTATTATTTTAACTTTTTTAACTTAGCTAACTTGCTTAATTATTTTAAGTCATTAAACTATTTTAATGATGTAATTAATTTTATGGCAAATAAACTTAATTTAATTCTTATATTTTATTCTTTTATTATTACTTTTACTAATTTTGTTAATTTATCATATCAGAATCATTCATTGAAACTGATTATTAATTTTCTTATTATTAATTATCATTTATTTAATTTTATTAAATATCATTTATTTGCTAATTCTCATCATTCTAAATATGTTAATCAATTTAATCTTAAACCTATTAATCAATTTTATCCTATTTTTCAATTAAATCATTTTCATTAGTTTAATCTTTTAATTTTTATTGATCATTCAAATTTTAGTTAGTCTATTATTGTAATTCTTATTAGTCCTACTATAATTAGTCCTACTATATATTATTATTGATTTCTTTTTATAAATTTTCTTATTTTTATTATGTATTATTTAATTCCTGTTTATTTTAGTTTAATTTCTATTGATTAATTTTTTATTCAGATTTATCATTAATTGATTATTAATGATCCAAAGTTTTTTGATTTTTGATCTTATCTTATTTTCGAAATTCTTAAGTTTAAGTTAAAAACTTTTTATTTTTTACAATGATATTTGGTGTTTTTTTAGTTTTTATTTCTTAAAATTTGGAATTAGATTTTTAAAGTCTAATAGATTCTGTACTTTTTTGTCTGCCTTTATTTTATTCTTAAATGATTTATTTTCTATTTTATATTTTACTATTATTTATAGTAGTTTTGCATCTTAATGTCTAACTTTTATTTCTTTATTCTGAACTTTTTTAATCATCTTTCTTTAAATAAGTGACTCCATTAGCTAAAGTAACTAATCTTTTATTATTTTTATTATTGTTTGATTCATCTAAATAACTCATTTTATATTCATCAGATTCCTCAGATATATTGTTTTATGCTTATAATTCTTTTAATTTAGGTTTTTTTTTAAATCCTAATTCTGATTATGTTACAAATTATTAATTACTTTATATTTTTCTTATTTATTTTTATTTTGCTGATTATTAAAATTTACGCACTGTATTACTTGAATTCAATTTTTAAGCTGATCTATCGCTTTAATAATCATCATCACATTTTTTTGTTATTTATGTTTTTTTTACTAAATTTTGTGATTTTTAAGTATTTGATCTAGCTTTTAAATCTTATTTATTTTTCAAACCTGATTTCAATTTTTCTATTCTTTCCTGTAAAATTTAGGCTTAAATATCATATTGACTTATTTTTTCATCTTTTTATATCTTAGGACTATATGGTTATATTTTTTATTTTATAGTTGATACTTCTTTAGCTTTTTATTTTCCTAAATATGTCTATAATATCTTTTTGCTTGAATTTTTAGTATTCCTCATTTAATCTAAAATATTTTCATCATCTAAACTATTTTCAGAGCTATTTTAACTTTACTTAGAACTATCTTTTACAGACTCTTATCTTTATGATTTTTTAGTCTTGTTATTTCCATACATTTTTTTTATGTCATTAATATTTTCTAATTACTAATATAATTTTTTTCCTTAAAATTTATCATTTATCCAAAGACCTTCATAAGATTAACCATCAGCTGTATAATACTTTCCATAGCCATCTTTTTTATCATCTTTCCATTATCCATCGTATCTTTCTCCATTAGTTTTTGTTGTTATACCATGTCCATTACGTTTATTGTCTTTCCATTCACCATTATACACAGTTCCATTGGACATTTTATAACTACCAATTCCACTTATTTTATCATCTTACCATTCTCCTATGTATTAATCTCCATTTATTTTTGTATAACATCCTTTTCCATTTTTTTTATTGTCTATCCAGTCACCTTTATAAATATTTCCATTTGCCCATTTAAAATTCCCTTTTCCATCTCGACAGTCATTTTTCCATTCTCCATCATAAACATCTCCATTTTTCCATTTTTTTATCCCTTTAATTCAAATATTTTACCTTAACCTTGCCTTGTGTCATTTTTCCAAGATCCCAAATATTAATTTCCATTTAGCCATTTATAAAGGCCTTTTCCATTTATTT
>Ga0228633_1000254_pt1 | contig 14920 bp, 9 predicted proteins | sample 41DmetaG_FD_182703 | JGI IMG/M metagenome (GOLD analysis project Ga0228633, IMG submission 182703) | Seawater microbial communities from Monterey Bay, California, United States - 41D | ecosystem: Environmental > Aquatic > Marine > Coastal | place: USA: California | collected 2016-11-13
ATAAAAATTTTTGATTATAATAAATGGTTATTTTCCTAATTTTTATAAGGCAAAAATATTAAAATATAAAATTTATAATTTAAGTATAATAATTTGATTTTTGAATTTTAAAATATATTTTTTAAATACATAAAATTTATTTTGATAATGATTATATTTAAAGTACATAGAATTTATAATAATTAATCTAAACTTGTATTAAATTCAAGAGAGAAAATTTGAATTAAGATTTTTATCAATTAATTCCCCTTCGGATTGCATTTAAAACAATTTATGGGCAATCTCTTTTGCTTATTGTAAATAAATATTCATTTTTTATTTTGCTATATCTGATTTTTAAAGAGCTTCTTACATTAATTTTTATGCTTCTTAAGCTCTTTCTTTATGTTCTTATGACTCTAAAGCAAATTGATTTGCCAATTTATAAAGCCTAACTTATTCTTATGCTTGTTTAGCCATTTAATCAGAATTCAATTTATCATTTCCCTAAATATTTATTAAAAACTTTTATTAACTTTATTAAAAAATTATTGAAAAATGTATAATATAATTTATAATTTTATTTTCTTTCTTTTTACATTTTAAGCTCCATTTTCAGTTTTATTTTTATCATTACATGATGGACAATTCTGTTTTTGACAGCCACATTTTAGCATTTCCATAAGATAAGTGTATTATTCTTAATTGGGACTTTCTGTACAAGGAGGACATTCTTTAAATTTTACAGCACAATCACAGTCTAATTAGAAAGCGAATGCTATAAAAGAAACTAATAAAAAAAATTTCTTCATTAATAAAAAATAAAATCAATATAAATTTAATATTTTGATATTTATTATAGTTTATAAGGTATAAAACTTATTTGATGTATCTTATAAAACATATTCAAACCATCTAATTACACGATAAATAGATGGGCTTGATATTTCTAAAACATAAATCAATGATCTATATTTTGATTTAAATATTTTTCATTATCAATAATATAATCAAAAGTTTTATAATTAGATATTTTAAATATTATGAAATAGCACTCAAATAAAAATAATATGAAAAATGAAACACATTATATTAAAAAAATAGGTATATTTAGATTTTTAATAGGTCCAATTTTCAAGATAAATAAACCTTTAAAAAATATGAGTGTACTCTAGCAAGAAAATCAAATGATGAAATCAATTAAAATGAATGAAACTATGTAAACAAAATTTGAACTAATAAATAAGAAAAATATTATGGAATAATTAAATAGATAAACTATGAGCAGATTTAATAGAGTTTAAGAGGGTAGAGAAGCATTGTCTTTTTCTAAAGAAAAAAGTCAATAAGATCCAAAAGATACATAATCATATTTTAAAGTAAAAAACCATTAGAGATATTATATTTAGCCTTTAAGTAAAACAAAAAACACTACAGATATGTTTAGAACTAATAAATCAAATAAATTTGCTAAAATTTCGAATGTAATATTTAATTACTTCCAAAATAATATTTATTTTTTATAAAATAATTAAATTTTAGCAAACCTTTTCAAATCTTTCAAAAATCACATAGCCTCCTATTTAAAAAGAGAATTAAGTTATAATGGGTATATAAAATAAGAAATTTTCTTTGGATATTATCGCTTCAAACTTTAAAAATATATTTTTTGAGAATGGTCTTGAATGTAATAAAAATTTGATAAATTTTGATTGTATAAATTAAGAAATATCTGATGAATAGATGTTTAAAGAATAAAAAAATTAAAAGATTCCATAAGCAAAGTCATTGGGATATTTTGATAAAATTTATGGATGGCATGATGTAGAAGTTTAAGATTATGATACTTAATAAAAAAAGTTTTAAGTGAGAGTTATAAAAACGAATGAAATTAAAAAGGTAATAAGATTAAGTTTAATTTTCAATAAGGAAGATCAATAAAAGTTTTTTAATAGGCTCAATTTAGCCAAAAATCTAATGATAAATGCATAAGATGAATCTAGATATTTAAATTATATAAATAAAATTTAGGATAATTAGGTCTCAAATTTATAAAAACATATAAAAGATAAAATTCTTAGTAAAATTCATTCAAATCCTTTTTAAAAACCATTATTAGACAAATTAATGGATGAAGTTTTCATAAATTATAAAATTTAATTAAAGAAATGCTTGGTTCTTAAATAAATGCAATATCCAGAAAATAATGATAAATTTGATTTAAATAGAATAAAAATAAGAAAAACATCAAAAGTTATTCCAAATTTTGGAACTGTTAGAAAAGTTTTTGGAGATTACGATTATAAGTTTCAAGGTTTTAAGGATTAAGTAATTTAATAAATTATAGATTTAAAAATTACACATTAGTAATGATAAAATGATAATTAAAACATTGAAATAAATTACATAAAAAAGCTTACCTTATGAATAATTTTATTTATTCAATACAAAATTAGATGCCAATATGTTTCCAATGGAATTAGTAAAATTATATAATATATAGGCATATTTTGAAACTTAATAATTGAATTACTTAAAATGTTAATAAAGTATTCTATCAATGCAATGGAGAGAATATTTGATAAGTGATATATAAGATATTTTAAAAAATTCATTTAATTTCTATTAAACTGATAATGAAAAGTATAAAGGATCTGATCTCTAAAAATTAATTAAAAGAATAGATTTAATGTATAATGCCTTTATAACTGAAAATATATTCAAAGTATTTTATAAATTTTTATTAGGAAAATTTAGAAAATTGGTTTTAATTTCTAAGATCATTTAATAATTCTTATTTATAAGGAGATATATGGTAATCAAATGAATTTCCATTATTCTAAATTTATCTATGCGTCAATTTTAATGTCAATAATAATAAAAAAAAAAAAAAAGATGAAGAAACATAAGAATAATAGATGTTCTATTATGATCCATCTTTTGAAAAAATTCTTGAATTTCTACTTATGCCATTATAAAAAATAAAATAAACTGCAGAATAATTCATTATTCTAGAAAAAGATTTAGTACCTTTGATAGATATTGTAAAAAGATAATCATTTTATATGGATAGTGAAAAAATTGTTTTTTAAGAATATTCGTAAAAAGTAAGAGAAATTATTGATATAGGATATTAAGGTCCGTTAAAAATAATAGAAAGCTTTTAGAAATATAATTTTTTAATTGAAAAAAATTCAAAAACTATTATAAAAAATTGTTTTAGTGAGGGAAAAGATAGAATAATAATTGATAATTTATAATAAGACATAATTTAATAGGAGTTAAGCTTATTAAATCATGCTAAAGAAGAAATTTAGAAATTATTTATAAATTAGACAAATTGTGGTTTTTTTTTAGTAAATACGAAAAATTGTAAAGAAATACTATTTTAAAAAATAAACGAATGCTAAAATATCATATTTAATAAAGTTTTAAAATAATTTTAATTTAGTTAATAGATATTTGTACAGATAATGTATTCAGAATTTTAGAAAGTTATAAAAATATGCTTAAAAATATGAAAATATTTCCTAAGAATGAAAAAGAGCTTATAGAATTAAAGTAATTTATTTCAAAATACAAATCAGAAATATCTGTACATTAAATTTCTATTTAATGTATTGGATAATATTTAGATTTACTTGAAGAGTAATTTTTCACATTTAATTAGTTATAATATTGAATATTAAGAATAAGATAAATAATTATATTGGTCTTTAAGAAATTGGCCTTAAGATATTCAAAATGCTGAAGAAGATGGAAAAAAAGGACTTTATTCATAAGAATCAAAATTTTAAGATGTTTTGGAAATTGAAAAAGAAAAATTTCTTTTAGAATTGAAAAATTTGAATAATAGATTTTAAATGATAAAAAAATTCAATAATTATCAATAAGTTAAGGAATATGCTATTGAAACAATTAATTTAAAAGATATGATTGAATAATGTTAAGATAATGTGAAAAGTTTCAATGAAAGAGAATCATTGTTTAAATAATAATAAAGCGAATATGTTTAATTATAAGATTTAGCTACAGATTTTGAACCGTAAATATTTATTATTTAGATATTTTAAAATATGGGATTTAGCTTTAGAATTTGATCAAGAAAAACTTGACTGGTATAATGGCCCTTTTATAAAATTAAATTATTAATAAATTGAAAAAAAATTAACAGGATTTTTAAGAAATGCTAATTTTTTGATAAAAAAATTTGAATAAACAGATTAGACATAAGTATTGGAAATAACCAACATATTTAAAGAAGATCTCGAAAGTTTCAAAGAATAATCATGGATAATATAATTTTTAACAATTGAAGTTATGGTTAAAAAACCATTTTATTGGAAAGAATTGTTTTAAAAATGTGAGATGTCTCCAATAGATCCAAATGATGATTTGACATTAAAAGTATTGAAATTATTAAAAAAGGTTTTATAAGACATGGGAATTGCAAATTTTAGACAAGAAATCGAGGATTTATCAAAAAGAGTTGAAAAATAATACGCTTTAGAAAAGAAATTAAATTAAATCATAGAAAATTTAAAACTAATTAAAATAGGGACAAATAAATTTAAAAATTTCTATCTTATTGAAAAAATTGATGATATTGTTGCATAGTTAGATGATGTAAGCAATAATTTAGTTTTTATGAAAGCATCACCTTATATAAAACCTAATTTAAAAAAAGCAAACGATTTAGAATTAAAATTGATGTTGGTTTAAGAAACTTTAGAAGGATGGTTACGATGTCAAAGAAGTTGGAAATATTTAGAGCCAATATTTAACAGCGATGACATAAAAAAAAAGATGCCAATGGAACATAGAAAATTTGAAATAATAGATAGATAATTAAGAACTATAAATGATCATTTTAATAGAGAACCTTAATTATGGGAATAAATTGACGGTGATAAGATGAAAAATGACTTTGATATTTCAAATAAATCTTTAGATCTAATATAAAAAAGTTTATAAGACTATTTAGAAACTAAAAGAAAGTGTTTTCCTAGATTCTATTTTTTAAGTGATGAATAACTATTAGAAATTCTTGCTTAAAGCAAAGATCCATTAATGGTATAAAAACACATAAATAAGTGTTTTGAAGCCATAAATTTATTAATTTTTAATGATTAAGAGTTTGTATTGGGAATGATATCACCTGAATAAGAAAGTATTAATTTTATGAGATCGATTGACGTAAATGATGGAGAAAAAAAAGGTCATGTAGAAAAATGGATGTCAGATATAGAATAAATGATGATATAAACTTTATCTTAAATAGCAAAATAATCTTTAAACGATCATTCAAAAAGAATAGAATGGGTGAGAAAATATCCTGCAATGATAGTTTTATGCGGAAACATGATAAAATGGACATAGATGGCTGAAGATAGTATCAATAATGTTGCAAAAAATAAAAATAGTATCAATGATTTTTAATTAATATTGAATAATCAATTAAGTGATATTGTGAAATTAGTAAGAGGAGAAATGAGTTAATTAGATAGAATGACATTAGGTGCATTAGTTTATTTTAATTTTAATTCAAGGTTGTATTGGATGTTCACAATAGAGATGTTATTTATGAACAATAATAATTAAGAGTAGATAATATATTTGAATTTTCTTGGATTTCTTAACTTCGTTATTATGATTAGACTATTAGATAAAAATTTCAAGTAAACATTAAAATTATTAATGCAATTTAATAATATGGTTTTGAATATTTAGGAAATTCATCAAGGTTTATTTTTTATTTCTTAGATTGGTTATAACTCCTTTGACTGATAGATGCTATAGAACTCTAATGGGAGCATATTAAATGTTTTATGGGGGTGCACCTGAAGGACCCGCAGGAACAGGAAAAACAGAAACCACAAAAGATTTGGCAAAGGCTATAGCAATTTAATGTGTAGTTTTCAATTGTTCAGATTAACTGAATTATCAAGCTATGAGTAAATTCTTTAAAGGATTGGCCTCTTCTGGGGCATGGTGTTGTTTTGACGAGTTCAATCGTATTGATTTGGAAGTTTTATCAGTTATAGCATAATAAGTTATTACTATTTAAAATGCCATCAAAGAGAAAAGAAAAACTTTTATTTTTGACGGTGATGAAATTAATATTTTACCTACTTGTTGCATAAATATTACTATGAATCCTGGATATGCAGGAAGATCTGAATTGCCTGATAATTTAAAGGTTTTGTTTAGAACTGTAGCTATGATGGTTCCTGATTTCAAATTGATTGCTGAAATATATCTATATTCTGTTGGATTCAAAGATGCAAGAAATCTTGCTAGAAAAATAGTATGCAGTTTAAAACTCTCATCTGAATAAGTTTATTAAATTTTAAATATAAGTTATCAAGTCAATTCCATTATGATTTTGGTATGAGGGCATTAAAAGCAATTTTAAATGCAGCTGGAGAACTCAGAAGAAAAGTTGAAGATTCAGAAGATATTTTAGCCCTTACAGTATTACAAGATGTAAATTTACCTAAATTTACTTTAAATGATATTCCATTATTTTAAAGTATATATATTTAAAATAGATATTACAAGTGATTTATTTCCTGGTATAAGTATGCCAATTAAAGATGAATCTTTATTATGTGATGCATTAAAATAAGCTTGTTAATCTAAAAAATGGATTCCTAAATCAGAATTTATAACAAAATGTATTTAATTATATGATACTATCATGGTAAGACATGGTTTAATGATTGTTGGTTAGTCAAATAGTGGTAAAACTGCGATCTTAAAATGTTTATAAAAAGCTATGAATCTATTGTAAGGATAAGGTGATTTTAAAGAAGTCATTTTAAATAAAGTAAATCCAAAAAGTATAACCATTTATCAATTATATGGTATTTTTGATATGGATACTAAATGTTGGACTGATGGAGTATTACCAAGAATTATGAGGGAAAGTTCAAATAATTCTGATTTACCATTAAACTAATGGATTTGTTTAGACGGGCCTGTAGATGCTGTTTGGATTGAAAATATGAATACTGTTTTAGGTATCAAAATAATTTATATATAGATGATAATAAAAAATTGTGTTTAACATCAGGAGAAATTATAAAATTAACTCCTTAAATGAGAATGATATTTGAAGTTGATGATTTATAATACGCATCACCAGCTACTGTCTCAAGATGTGGAATGGTTTTTTTGGAAACTAAAAATATTGGTTGGGAAGTTGCTATTTAATCATATTTTATAGATTAATTTCCTATTATTTTACAAAAATTTTAAGAATAAACATAATTTACTATAAATAATATTTTGAATGTTTCCATTATTTTTATTAAAAAATACGGAGTTTTTCCAATGTAATATTCAGAAATATAGCTTATTTAAACTTTCATATAATTATTTAAATACTTCATGCAAGCTTTTGAATAAGAAGATACAAAAATTCCAAACTAAATTGAAGATCATATTTAAAGTGTAATTATTTTTTCAATGATTTGGTCGATTGGAGCCATTTTAGAAGAATTATCTAGAGGATAATTTCATGAATTTACATTAAATATTATTAAAGGTTAAAATGTTTAATAAATTTATAATCTTGATACTAATTATGAACCTTAAATTTTGAAAGTTAAATCTAATGAAAATTTCGATACAAATATATTTACAGCTTGTTACTAAAAAAATTAAAAAATTTGGGTCAATTGGACATAAACAGAACAAATTTATTAAGTGCCAATTGGACTATCGATGCAAGAACTAATAATTCCAACAGTCGACTCTATAAGAAATAATTTTTTTTTATCACTTTATGTAGATCTTAAAAAGCATTTTTTATTGGTAGGTCCTACAGGTACTGGAAAAACAGTTAATGTTGTTAATGAATTATAATAGTAAAAATTAAAATTAATAATAGAAAATATTACAATGAAACTTTTTCGAGTATGGTTACATCATTCACAGGGTAAACTACATGCAATTAAGTATAAAAACAAATAGAATTAAAAATGAATACAAAAAGAAGAAAAAGTAGATATGGTCCTGAGGTATGTATTTTATATAAAAGGATAAAAAAGCAAGAATGGTTTTTTTTATTGATGATTTTAATATGCCATAAAAGGAAAAATATTCTGCTTAACCGCCTTTAGAAATTATTAGACAATAATTGGACGAAGGTGGTTGGTACGACTTAGAAACAAAAGAAAAGAAGTTTTTAGATGATTTGATTTTTATAAGTGCAATGGGTCCACCAAATTAGGGAAGAAATTAGGTATCATTAAGATGTACAAGACATTTTAATTTATTATATGTTGAGCCATATTAGCCATAATCTTTATAAAGAATATTTACTTGTGTAATGGATTGGTTTTTTTTAAATTCTGGTAAAGAAATATTTGGGAAAATATAGTCTTTATAAGAATGTATAGTGTCAGCTACAATATAGATTTATGATAAAGTAAAATCTAGTAAAGAACTTTTACCTACTCCAGCAAAATGCCATTATACTTATAATTTAAGAGATATTTCAAAAGTATTTTATGGAATAGGGTTAGTAAATCAAATTGGATGCAAAAGTGTAGAGTCTTTTATAAAACTTTGGGCTCATGAATGCTAAAGAGTATTTTAAGACAGATTAATCGATGAAAAAGATCAAAATATATTTTTAGAATATTTAAAAGACATAACTCTTTAAAATTTTAATATTGTATAATTTTTTATATAAAGTCTTGGGAAACTATCTCACCAAATGATAGCGTTCTATGGACGTCAGTTATTCCTTATTAACCTGAAGTAAAAAGTAAAAAATAGTTTGGAATCTATTAAGAAATTGTAATTTATTATATCCATTTACTCATAATTTAATTATATACTATTTCATAAATAAATTCAATATTCAAAAAAATTTCACAATTATGAATAATACTATATATAAAATTATTATCATAAAATCTTTAATTGATTAAATATAAATTTATTCTAAATTATTGAAATTTTTAAATATATTTCAATATGAAAATTAAATATTTATGAGTATATCGTTTATAATATAGAATGATATAAATTAACTTAAAACAAAATGTTATGAAGAATTAAATAACTTTAATTAACAAAATTCAGGATCGAGAATGAATTTAGTTCTTTTTATGAATGCGATTGAACATGTATTAAGAATACATAGAATGATAAATTTTCCATAAGGTCATGGGTTATTAGTGGGAGTTGGTGGATCAGGAAGAAAGTAAAATTATTTTAATATAGATCTTTGGCAACTTTGGCAACATATATATCATAATTTGTATTAATTTAAATTGATCCAAGAAATTGGAATGATGATCTTTAAAAAATATTAAAATAGGTGGGTTTGGATTAAAAACCAAGTGTGTTCTTTTTTTCTGATACTTAAGCCATAAAAGAAACAATATATGAGGATATATCAAACTTACTTAATAATGGAGATGTGCCAAATTTATTTAATTTGGATGAAAAAACAAAAATTGTTGATGAAATAAGTAATTTTATGCCAATTGGAACGTTTAACCAAAAATATTAATATTTTATTACTAAATGTAAAGAAAATTTACACCTAATGATATTTTTGAGTCCTGTAGGAGAGAATTTTAGACGTACAGTAAGAACTTTCCCAGGAATAGTAAATTGTACTTCTATAGATTGGTTTTTAAAATGGCCGAATGAAGCATTAGTGTAATTATAAATTTTTAATATAGATCAACTGCTTAATAAGTAATAAAAGATTGTTATATAATTGGAGATGACGTAGAAAATATTATCGAAGGTGTTGTACATATCTGTGTGAATATGCACTAAAGAGTTACTTTTTTAAGTGAATAATTCTATTCAGAATATAGACGTTATAATTATATCACTCCAACAAGTTATTTGGAATTATTAAGCATATATAAATCTTTGCATAATTCAAGAAGTACAAATATAAATGATAAAATATCAAGGTAAAATTTATTAATTTAGGTATAAAAATGGTCTTTTAAAATTAGAATCGACTGAAGAATAAGTATCTATTATGTAAGATAAATTAGAAAAATTAAAACCAATTTTAACAGAAAAAAATGAATAAATGAGTATTATGCTTGTAAATTTATAAAAAAAATAAAAAGAAGTAAATTTAAAAATAAATTAGGTTAATACTTAAAGAGATCTTTGCTAAGCAGATGAAAAATTATGCAATATTCAATAAAAGGAAGCTGGTGAACTTAAATCTAGTTGTGAGTCTGACTTATAAAAAGTACTTCCTTTATTGGATGAAGCCTAAAAGGCATTAGAAAAAATTAAACAAGAAGACATTACTTTGATTAAATCATTTACTTCACCTCCTCGTATTATATTTCTTTATTTTTAGCTACTCTTGATTTATTAATGCAAGCAGTTATCATTGCCTTAGGTGAGGAAAATTAAGTTAAATGGAAAAATAAAGATCCTAATGATCAAAATAAAGGAAAAGAACAAGATTTTTGGGAATATGCTAAAAAGGGAGTTCTTAATAATAAACTTATTAAAAAAATTCAATAATATAGAGAAGAAAAAATCAAATAAATGAATATTAAGCATATCGAAAAATTAAAAAAAATTTGCGTAAATTTGATAAATTTACTCATAAATATTTATATTAGAGAATTTTTGAGAAATTTTTAATTAAATTTTTGAGTAAATTTATCAAATTTAATTTAATATAAGACTCATGCAGATTTTTAAAAAGAAAAAGTATTTAAAGTTAGTGAACCAGCAGGAAATATGTCTCTTTGGATAAGAGCTTGCGTTGAAACTTATGATGCTTTATTAATAGTTGAGCCTAAAAGGTAAAAATTAATAGAGGCTGAAAAAAGTTTAGCCACTGCTATCTCAGCATTAAATGAAAAATAAGCAGATTTAAAATAAGGTTTAATGTGTTTATTTAAAAGTTTTGGATTTACTAAAGTAATTAGAAGATGATTATAAAAATGCAATAATTGAAAAAGATGAACTAGAAAATTAAGTATAAACTTGTGCAACATAGCTTTTAAGAGCAACTTAACTTATTGAAGGTTTAGGGGGAGAAAAAATAGCTTGGAATAGAAAAATTAATCAATTTAAATAAAGTTAAACTATGATTACAGGGGATGTTTTGATATGCAGTGCATTTATAGCTTATATGGCTCCTTTTTTTTTAATATAAAGAGATAGCTCTTTAGAAATTTGGAAAAAATTACTTTTAGAAAAGAAAATCACAATTACAGATAATTTTTAATTATGTGTATTAAATTTTATACATTTAATTTAATTTATAGGAAGTAATGAGTGATCCGAATACAATTGGTAATTGGGTAAATTAACATAAATTACCTAATGATAGATTCTCTATCGATAATGCAATTATTTCAAAAAATGCATCAAGATGGTCGCTTATAATTGATCCTTAATAATAAGCCAATCTATGGATTAAAGGCATGACTCCTTCTTAGAATTTAAAAATAATAAGATTAAATTAATCTCCTTAAGAAATCTAGTTTTAATTAGAAAATTCTGTATAATATGGATATACAGTTCTTTTAGAAAATATGGGAGAAGAAATCGATGCTATTTTTGAAGAAATACTATAAAATAAAAAAATTTTATAGGGAAAAAGTTATAAACTTAAAATGGGTGAAAAAATTTTAGATTATCATAATGATTTTAAATTTTTTATGACAACAAAAATAGCAAATCCTCATTACCCCCCAGAAATTTCTGTAAAAGTAAAAATAATTAAAAAAAGGTAACTCTTTTAAATTTCATGATTACCATGGAGGGATTAGAAGATTAAATGCTAAATATTATAATAAAAATTGAAGAACCTAGTAAAGATGAATTAAGATAAAAAAATGTAAAGGATTTCTATGAAAATAAAAATAAGTAATAGGCAACAGAAGATTTAATTTTAAAAATGCTATCTGAAGCAAGTGGTAATATTTTGGATGATGAGAATTTAATTGATACCTTATAAAAGAGTAAAATTGAAAGTGTTGAAATAGATGAAAAATTGAAAGTTTAAGAATTGTAATATTTAATTTAATTAGAAATCGAGAATAATTTAAAACACTTTAAAATTTCTATAAAGATAGTGCTAAAAGATGTTCAAATTTATATTTTGCTATTTAAGATTTAGCTTTTATTGAACCAGTCTATCAATTTTCTCTTGATTTTTATATAGAAATTGTTTAAAAATCGATTGAAAAAACACCTTAAGGACGTTTTGAAAAAATCAAAAATATAAACAATATATTTACTGCTAATCTTTACGAATAAGTTATCAGATCACTACTTGAAAAAGACAAATTGTATTAATTTTTAATAAAAGGACATTTTCTTTATTACTATGTTAAAAAATATTATTGAATGAAAAAAAATTAATTACTAATTAAGAAATTAGATTTTTGATGGTAGGTGGAACTGCTATTTCATCTTAAAAATAAAATCCTTGTCCAAAGTGGTTAAACCAAAAATAATGGATAATTCTATGCGAATTAGCTTCAACAATTCCTGTATTTTAAGATTTCGAATAAGAATTTGAGAATGATGGAGAGACATGGCACTAAATTTACTTATCTAGTGAACCATATTTGACAAATGATTCAAATTGGCCAGTAATATATTATTATTAAAGGTAAAATGGGTTTCATATTTGAATAGTTTTCAAAGACTTTTGATTATTCGTATTTTAAGACCTGATAAATTAATTCCTGCTATTTAGAATATGATAATTGATTAAATGGATAAAAGTTTTATAGAATAACCATTTTTTGATTTAAACACTGTATTGGAGGACTCAAACTTTAATAAGCCTTTGATTTTTGTATTATCATCTGGAGCTGATCCAAGAAGTGAAGTTGAATACATTGCAAAACGTAAAGATATGGGGAATAAACTTATAATAAGAAGTATGGGATAAGGATAAGGAGATGCTGTAAATGCTGCAATTAATGATGCTAAAGAAAATGGTAAATGGGTTTACTTATAAAATTGCCATTTAGCAAGTTCTTTTATGCCCAAATTAGAGCAAATTTATGAATAATTGTCTTTAGGATGTCATTAAGATTTTAGACTTTGGTTAACTACAGCTCCATTTAAAGAATTTCCTATAACAATATTATAAAAAGGAATTAAGCTCACATATGAGCTTCCAAAAGGAATCAAAAACTCATTAAAAAAATCCTATAATAGTTTTGATTGGAGTTAAGTTGATTAAAGTAAAAATTAATCAGCATATAAACGATTATTATTTGGTTTGTCATTTTTTCATGCATTGATTCTAGAAAGAAGGAAATTTGGTCCAATAGGATGGAATGTGCCATATGATTTTACTTTTACAGATTTATAAATTTCAGTTTAATAATTAGGTTTATTTATAAATTAATATGAAACATTATAATGGACAGCATTGAACTATTTAATTGCTGAAGTAAATTGTATTAAATATAAAGGCAAATTATGGGGGCAGAGTTACTGAATAAAATGACAGAAAAACTTTAAAAGTTCTACTTAAAAGTTATTTATAGTTAATATAGGTTTTTTTAAGCCAGAAGCCATTGAAGATGACTATAAATATTCGGTAAGTGGCATATATTATTGTCCTCGAGATGGTCCTTATGAAAATTATAAAGAATATATTATGAAATTACCACTCAATGAAAAAACTGAAGTTTTTGGTTTACATGATAATGCAGAAATAAGCGCTGCAATTTATCAAACAAATGAAATTTGTAACAAAGTTTTGAATTTATTACCAAGAATAGGAGCTTTATCTGGAATATCATCAGAAGATCAGATTAAATAAAAATGTACTATTAAATTTTAATTAAGGTAATGAAATGATAGAGAAAGTACCGTAATAATTTGATATGTAAATGGTTTAAAAGAAATATCCTATGAGTTATGATTAGTCTTTGAATACTGTTTTGTTGCAAGAATTAATAAGATTCAATAGAATTATAAATATAGTTTTAACTAGCTTAGATTAACTTAGAAAAGCTATAGATGGTTTGGTTTCTATGTCAAATGACTTAGAAGATGTTATTATTTTTTTTAATATTAGCTTTTTAATGCAATTTTTGATAATAAAGTACCAGAATAATGGCATAGAGTATCATATCCAAGTTTAAAACCTTTAGGATCCTGGATTGTTAATTTGATATAGAGAATAAATTTCATGTAAAAATGGATAGATGAAGGTTAGCCTTCAAATTTTTGGGTATCAGGATTTTATTTCACATAAAGTTTTTTCACAGGAGTTTAATAAAATTATGCAAGAAAAGTAAAATATTTTTGAATATTAAGTTTAAAATACCAATAGACACATTAAGTTTTGATTTTTTTACTATAAGTAATAAAGATCCATCATTTGATACTTCAAAGTCGCCAGATGATGGTTGTTATATATGGGGATTATATTTAGACGGCTGTAAATGGAATGATGATATTAAATGCATTGATGAATAAGAATCTAAAAAACTTTACTATGAAATGTGTTCAATATATTGTTTTCCACTTACAGAATCTGATTTAGAATAAAATTAGGATCATAGATATTTGTGTCCAGTTTATAAAGTTTCTACAAGAAGAGGAACATTGTCTACTACAGGTCATTCAACAAATTTTGTCACCAGCATTTAAATTCCTATGCAAAAAATTCATGATCACAATCATTGGATTAAAAGAGGAGTGGCTATGCTCACTCAATTGGATGATTGATTATTTTGTTATTTTATAAATTTAGAATAATTTTATAATCTTATTTTTATCTCTTTATTTTTTATATAGTAACTTCTCACATATTAAGATTTATATACAAAATAATTTTTCAATCTTAATTTAGCTTATAAAATGCTTAATAATTTTATAATTCATTATTCTTGAAAAATTATTATTAATTTATATAAAATCAATGCATATGAAATAAAGGGGTTGGGGTTGG
>Ga0228633_1000261_pt1 | contig 14777 bp, 5 predicted proteins | sample 41DmetaG_FD_182703 | JGI IMG/M metagenome (GOLD analysis project Ga0228633, IMG submission 182703) | Seawater microbial communities from Monterey Bay, California, United States - 41D | ecosystem: Environmental > Aquatic > Marine > Coastal | place: USA: California | collected 2016-11-13
GACTTTCTGTGCTTATATGAGAATGTTTATAGCAGTTTTTTGTATAATATTTTTTGAACAAAAATATGATATTATAATTGTAGATTAGGTATTTATAAAAATAGATAAGTTTTCTATATGCATTCCAATTTTAAGACTTTTTAGATATAAAGTTATATTTTATAGTCATTTTAAGCATAAATTATTAATCGTTGAACAAATACCAATTTTTTAAAATATAAATAGATTTATCATAAATAATATAGAATAAATTTGTTTATTGTCATCAAGTTAAATTTTAGTTAATAGCAAATATACAAAATCATTATTATAAAAAAATTTTAGATTGCTTAAAAATAAAGATATTTCTATCCTAAATACATATATTGATTTTAGCAAATTTTAAGTGTAATCAAATTAAGGAATAATTGGGAATTATTTTTTATCAATAAATCGATATGCAAAAAAAAATAATATAAAACTTGCTATATATGCTTTTTATTTAATGGATAATCGAAAAAATTGCAAATTAATTATAGCAGGAAGATATGATCCAAAAGTTTTATATCTAAATTAAGAATAAAGAAAATTTTGAATATAATAAGGAATTAAAAGATTATGCTAAAAATCTAAAATTAGAAAATTAGATTACCTTTAAATATAGTATATCAAATAAAGTAAATTAATTAATGTTATTTTAGCAATATTTAAATATTTTATAAGGAAAAAGAGTAATTAATGATGTATTCTATTGCAACTTTATATACCCCTGAAAATGTTTATTTTAGCATGGTGCCAATTGAAGCTATGTATTTGGTAGTGTTTTTTATATCTAGAAAAAACCAGTAATCGCATGTAATTCTGGAGGAGCTCATGAAAGCATTATTGATGGAAGATCTGGATTTTGCTTACCAAATAACGCATAATTATGGGCTGATAAAATGGAATTTCTTAAAGATAATTTAATTACTGTAAATGAAATGGGTCTATTTAAATAAATTTAAGGTAGATTTGGGTAATAAAATATAATTGATTCTTTTGGGTATAAAGATTTTTAAAATCAAGCTGATATGTATGTAAAATAAGTTTTGAATAAAAAAATTAAAAAAAGAACTTCTAAAATTTGATACAATTACATTTTATTATTACATGAATCTTCATATTTTAAAATACTTAAAGATTGTGACACTTTTTTTGCATAAATTTTTATTTAAAAATTTTAGATTTTTATGAGAAATAAAAAGGAATATATGTCAATACATAATTTAGGAGTAAGGGTACTTAGGGGGTAGTAAACTAAATCTGATAATTTATAATTAATTTAGATTAAAATTATATTTTTCAATTTTTCTATTTTTATTGACTATCAGCTTATACATTTTTTTCATTTTAATTTTAACTCTAATTTTCATTATTTTCATCAAAATTTACTGTGATTTTTTATTCATTTTCTGATATAATTTATAAATCTTGTTATTATTATTAATCTTAAGAATTTGATTAATTTTACTACAACTGCTTCTAAATTTCTATAATAAATAATATTTGAATATATTTATAAATATGATTTTTACCATTTGATTAAATATTCTAATCGTTTTATAATTCTTGATTCATTTATTTTTCTACAATTGTTGCTTATATATCTTTTTAATTCTAATAAACAATTAATTATAAAAATAGAATTTTACTTAAATCTTTAATTCATCTGTATTTAATTCTTTGGTTTCAATTAACTATTGTTTATTTTCATTAGACGTTAACTCTTGATTACCATCTTATTAAATGATTTATTCTTGATTTTTTTAAGGTTATTCGTCTAAAACAGTTTCATTTGAATTCTAAGAGTTACATTTTACATCATCCTCTAATTTTTGGTTTTTTAAGGAAAATTCTTTATGCTTTTCTATATCAATTGAAGAATGCTTTGATGAAAGTTTTTAAGAGTTTTAAGATGAAATTTATTGTTCGTTTCCATTTGATGATTCTGTTTATTCATTAGGTTTAAATGCTTAATCTTCATCATCAGATTGGCTTATTTTTTTTTATTTTTCTAAAGATGGTTCTAAATCATTATCATCCTTTGATGCTTTTCTTTTACTTATTTTTTCCATGAATTATTATTTTTCAATCAAAAATTTTAAAACCTCATAATATTGTCTATGCTAAATTTTAGAATTTCTCTTTAAAATTTATTATTTACTTAATTTAATTAATATTAATCATATTAATTTTTTTAATAATAATTAATATTTAAAAGCTAAAAAAGTGCATCTATAAAATTTAAAAAGATTTTAACGTTTCATAAAAATTATATGTTTTTAATTATGAAATTCTTTAAAATAAGAATTTGAAAAGTGAATTTCTGGCATTGTTATTTAATTTATTGAAATAAATTTTGTTTTAAAAATATAAATATATATTAAAAATATGAAAAATAGTTTAGTATTTTCATTTAACATATAAAGACGATATTTTGATTAGTTTGGTTTAAAGCATTTTTAAAATGTTTGAAACTGTTTGAAAGATTAAAAATTATATTTATTTCCAATAATAAATGAAAGATATAGTACAATAGAATAGAGAGCAAAATATATATAAATATTTTTACCTTAATTCTTATAAAAATAAAAAATAGAAAAAGCTAATATATTGGCTTATAGTTTATTTGGTATAGATTATCGTTTATATATAAATTAATTCAATGGTGATTAGAATATAAAATCATTGACAACAATATGTACTCCAAATAAGTACAAATTTAATATTCAAGAGGTTCATTTCTTTTGAGCGAATATAATAAAAGAAAAATTGAATTATAATATATTGAACCTGTTGCCAAAATATTTGGTTTAGAATTAAAATCATTAAGTTCAATCAAGAAAATATTCAAGACTTTAATAATTTTATAACCGATTCAGATTAAATTAAGTATTAATTATTATATTTAAGTATTTTAGCATAGGAGGTGAAAAATTATCAAGCCAGAGTTAAGAAATATTTAAATAAACAAATAAATACATTACTCAAAATAAAGAAAAAGGAGTAATATATTTTTATATATTAGTGGATAAGTGACGATGATGGCATATTTGCTGAAGATGAAATTAAATGGGGTGAACATTTAATTGATTTTGAACTTGATCATTCTGAATTTTTAGGTCTAGGCACAAAAAATCAGTGTTAAAAAGTATATTAGTTTGCTACTGATAATATTTAACACAATTTTATTTGAAATTTATTTTAAATCAATTTTAGTAAAAATAAAAATTAATTACATATTTAGCGATTATAACCTAATCATAAAATATATCCATAAAAATAATTAATATCAAACTAGACAAAAAAAGTTTATTAATTATGAATTCTAAATATTTTATTAATGATAATGATTAATATAAAATATTAACATTATCAAAATATAGTATAAATAATTTAGAAATATTTTTAAAACACATATTTTTAGATTTATTATTTATAAATAATTTAATTAGAAGTTATTTTTAATCTATAAAGATCATTCTAAAGCAATGTGCATATTTTATTTGATAGCATACCAAACATCTTTAATATTTTTTTCAGCATTAATTTAAACAAGTAAATTTTAATTTTTATAATAATCCAAGAGAGGTGTTGTCATTTTTTCATAATTTCTTAATCTTTTAATTATGACCTCTTCATTATCATCTTCTCTGAATTTGAAAAATTAAAAAACCTCTAAATAAGAGGTTATCCTGTTATATCGTCAAAACCTTCTTCTTTTGGGCGATTGAATTAAACATGATATGATCTACCACTTTCAGGATGAACTCTTCTTCCTAATATTCTATTTACTACAGATAATTCAGTAGCATATAAACTTATTACTTTATCGATCTTTTAATGATCTTTTTAAAGCATTTCATCAAATTTTTCAGCTTATTTAATTGTACGTGGAAATCCATCTAATATCATCCCTTTTTGACATTCAGGTCTAATATTAATTTAGAAATTAAAATTTTCTAATTTTTACTTTATTATTAATATATATGATTTTAATTTATATTATACATTACTTTTAATAATGATCATGTATCATATTGATAATGTCTTAATCTGGAACAAGGTCTCCTCTTTTTATATAATTACTAGCTTTAATTCCAATATTAGTTTATTTTCTGATTTCATCTCTTAATATGTCTCCACTGGATATCGCACACATGCAATATTTTTATTATAAAAACTAACTTTGAGTTCCTTTTCCAACTCCTGGTGGTCTAAAATTATTTTAGTTACCCCACTAATATAACCTTTTGAGGATTAACAATTTATGAGCAGTTAAATCTTCTTTAGTACTCTCTGAATAAATCTTTGTCAGAAACTTTTTTTAAATCCATAAAAATTATTAAAAAGTTGCAAATTCATTATAAACATTATAATTAATTTTTACAGTTAATATATCTTAATGGAAAATTTCTTTTAAAATAAATTGCCATCTACACCTAATAAAGTAAAAACTATAAACTACGAACTTAAAAACTTATAAAATGAGAGATCTAACTACAAATAAAACTTAAAATTAAATCAAATAACTCTTACTAGTTTGAATCAAGAAAGAGACAAGGTTAAGATTTGTAAATTTGAAAAAAACTAACGTAAATATTTAAAAATTTTTTTTTAAATTCTTTTAGAAAATAAAGCTAATGATGTTATAGACCAATCACAATGTCAGAATTAATTAAAAGATAATAACTTAATTAAAAATAAAACTGAGTAATATAAATATATATCTACAAATGATAATAGTAGATCAAATAAAGATAATTATGACTAATTATATAATTTCACTGATTATATAGTCTCTAAAAAAAACTTACTAAATGATTTCAATAATGTGAGCAGAGTGTCTAATAATGATAATTAGAAAGATTAACCATTTCTCGAAAATATCATGAAAATGTAATATAGTTTATAAGATATAAATATGTATAAAAGTAGATGAAATTTATGTGTTTATTAAAATTTTTTATTGTATAATCAAGTTTTTATTAATAATTTATTTTATAAATTCTAATATATATATGATTTATTTCAAAATTAAAATTTAAATTAATCAAAATCTTCATTTTAAGTAGTTTTATCAAAATTAAATTCTAAAAATATTTAATTATTAACCTTATTAATCAAAATTTGTTTAATCAAAATTAGTTTAATCAAAATTATTTTAATCAAAATTAGTTTATTCAAATTTTATTTAAAAACCATCAAAATTTGTATTATCTTTATCAATTTAATCAAAATTCTATAAATTATCGTCAAATTAAAATTTAATTTCATTTTAATCATCTATTTAATGTATCTTATTTTCATTTTATTAATTAATATCTTAAATATTATCTTAATAATCATCAATTTTATAATCTTTTTATTAATCCTCAAATTTTATTTCATCATTATTTATTTAATACTATTATTAGTCAAAATTATTTTATTATTGTTCATTTTTTTAATTTTATTATAAATTATTATTCTAATTTTACATAATTTACTAAACATTTTATTACATATTTTAATCAAAATTATCATTTTAATCAAAACTATTATTATAATTATTATTTTAATTATAATTTAAGTTATTATTTTGATTATCATTTTGATTAAAATTAATATCATTATTTTATTAAAAATTATGTTATTGCTAAATTTAATTGAAGTTATTATCATTATTTTGATAAAGATTATATTATAAATTATTTTATTCAAAATTATTTTACATATTATGAGTATTATTATCTTAATTATTAGATTGTAAATTAACATCAAAAGGATTTAATGTCAAATTTGGATTAATATAAGGTTTTGCATTTGATTGATTATTTTACTGAAAATTATTTGATTATAAATCTATTTGATTTGATTAGATATTAGCATTAATATCGAATCGATTTGATTCAATATTTTGAGTATTATCAAAATTATTTGACTCCATATTTGGATTAATATCAAACTCATTATTGAAATTCAATTATTGGTTATTTTCAAAAACATTATTATTTTGATTAATGTCTACATTTTATTCTTATTAAATATCATTTTATTTTTATTATTGGATTTCAAAATTTTCATATATATCAATGTCATTATTCATATTGCTTTCAAAATTATTCTTTTAATCATTATTTTTGTTAAATAACTAATTTTCTAATAATTGATTATCTTCTGAATTCTATATTTTTGAAATTTATAATTCTTAATTTCTAATTTGTGAGATTAAATTATCATCTTCATTCTAAATTTTTTTAATAGAAGACTATTCACAGAATAATTTCTTAAAATTTACAGAATCATTGACTTAATTTGAATTTTTATTATCATCTAATTTAAAATTTGAACTGTCATATTAATCCATTTCGCTTGATTTTATTTCTAAATAATTGCTTTACTCTTATTAATTGAATTTTTAAACATCAATATCAAATTATTACTAATTTAAATTTACATTCAATTCAGTGTCTTACTTTATTTCTATTTGTTTTATTGTTTATATTTATAATTGTTCTAGTTTTTAATCTATTTTATTTTTATTTTATTATAGATTTTATTAAAAATCTTTTTAATTTTTAGTCTAAATTGTATCTATTATTGTTTTTGAAGTAGATAACACATTTTCCAAAATTTAATGAGTAAAATCTAATATATTTTCTTTTAAATTCTAGTTTACATTTATTTAATTCTAAACATCATTTTATAATTAAATTAATGTATTAAATGCTTATTATTTATTCTCATTTATTTGTAATTGTTATTATTCTAATGAAATTTAATCTTCTTTTAATTTATTATTCATATTATTCATGCTTTTTATGAAATTTTCCATTTATTTTATTTCTAAACTTTAATTTTAAATTGATTGTTCATAACTACTTTTTAATTAATCCATATTATTTTAAGTTTTTATTAACTCATCTTACAACTATTTCGATACAGTTAATGATGTATCTGCTGTCATTTATGAATTTGTAAGTTTTTATTATTTCTAAATATTCATTGATTATTATAATTTTTCTTCCTTTTATTCCTAAAAATAAAAGGAATCTATCTTTATTTCATCTTTTGATTCTTACTAATTTAATTTTACTGATGAAACTAAATCTTAATTTAACTTCGGCTATTCCATATTTTGATAAAATAATTAACTATCAATCTATTATTATTAGTTTTATTAATTTTATCTATCTTATTAAATATAATCTTGCTATTTTTATTACAAATATTTATCTTATTATTTTTATTATTAAGAAATTTAATACACATTGTCTTATTATTTCGATTTTTAATTCTATTGAGACTATTAATTTTATTATGATTTTTAAATTTACTAAGATTATTAATCTTATTAAAAAACATTATTTTATTAGAATTAATCATTTTAGTAAGATTATTTATTTTGTAAAGATTATCTTTTTTATGAATCTTATTACTACTATTACTATTATTACTATTATTATTATTCCTATTATTATTATTTTTACTATTATTATTATTACTATTATTAAGATTATAAATTTTACAAATTTGATTAAGATTATTCTTTTTATATATTGTTATTTTATTAAGATTATTAACTTAGCTATAAATATTAAGCCTATTTATTTGAATTTGATTAATTCAAATTTAATTAATTTTATTGATTTTATTTATCAATTATAGATTATTAATCTTATATATTTTGAGTTATCAATAAAGAATTGTTATTAGATTAAGAATTATTGTTTTGTAACAAAACTGATTGATTATTACTAATTTAAGAATTATCATTAGATTAAGAATTACTATTTTGTAATAAAACTGATTGATTTTTGCTAATTTAAGAATTATTTTATTATGAATTATTATTTTCTAAATAAAGATTTAATTTTACATTATGAAGAACTTAAGTTTTATTACGAGTTTTGTAACAAATCAACGGAATAAAGGTGATTTTATAAGTTTTAAGGGAGTTATTTAGGCAATTGAATGCCTTATTAAACATTTTGAATTAAGTGCATGATTATTGTAAATTATTACATATTAATTTCTTAATAAAACATATAAAAAACCATCTTAAATTTAGACTAAAGAAAAAATTTATTCTAATATATCATTAGCTATTCCTTTAGTTTAAAGAAATTAAAATATTTCATTTGTTTTTTTTAGATTTAAACTTTAAAAATATTATTAATATTTTTAAATATCAGCTTAAATCAAATTTTAAAGATCTTATTTTACTTATTTTTCTTCTTAACTTAAATTAAACTAAGGCAATGCTACTTATATATTATTTATAATAGATTCTTTAGAAATTTCTATATTATTTTAAGCATAAGCAATCAATTTTAAAGCTACATAGAATTCCTATATATAAATTTAAAAAAACTTCTTTGTTTAAGTATTCATTATTTTTACTAGATAATATCCAAATTTTTTTAAGAATATCTACTTATAGTCCAGATCTTTTAAAGAATCCAACTGCATCTCTTCCTCCAATTTTTCCTGATTCTTTAGGGTCTGCCTTATATAATTTAAAATAAATACAAAAGATAATAGTGATGAATAAATTCCTCTTTCTTGATTATTTAGCTTTACGATTAATTATTGATTAGAAATTTCATTAAATTATTTATTAACATTCATTTTTATTGCGTTTAAATCTGTTATTCCAGAAGATTGATATATTTTTGATATGTCGTTTATCATCAATTATTTAATTTTTTTATTATATATAATAAATGGTTTATACTAAATTATTATTTTATAAAAAATATAATTTATAATAAGAATTTTTTATAATTTCTTTTTTTTATTTAATTTTTAGCTTTTTTAATCAATTTTTAAATATTAAATTGTATAAAATTAAAAAATTATTGAAAAAGTTAAAAATTTTATAAATTTTATTAAAAATCTAATTTGTAATAATATCAAAAAGTTATTTTCAATATTGATAATTGTTAAAAAAATATCATTTAATGATTATTTAATATATTCTATTATTCAAAATATTTAAAAAATTAGAATATTCAACCTATCCATTTACTAGACTTATAAAATTTAGGCTGCATTAATTTTAATGAGTCATTAATTAAAACAGAGTAAAAAACAATTGCCACTTTTAAAAATAAAGTTACATAAAAATTAAATTGAATATAAAATTTAGTAAGACTTATTATCCCATATATCTGTATGAATGGTTGTTTCATCATCAGTCATTAATTTCTATATAAAAATAAATTTACTAAACGTAATAATCTTTCACCTATATAAATTAAATAATAAAATGGAGTAAAATAAACAGTGTATTTTACTTAATTAAATAAAAGACCAAATATTCCGTGTTTAAATAAAAAAGTATTCCAAATTAAACCAAAAGTGGCAAATATACATAATAAAGGTAATATAAATTAAATCCTATAAATAATTATTATTTACGCTGCAATTACATATATTCTAGTATAATAACTATCATTTAAATGAATATTTGCTAAAGAACTTGAAAAACTAAATTCTACAAATGAACCTGATATTATTGAAGCTATTATAAGACCAAATAAACAATAAACATTAATTTTAATCTATCTGGGATTTATTTATATATTGTCCATTTAAATAATATTATAAATATGTTTAATTATTAATTTAAATCATTTTTTCTATTTTAATGCATTTCTTTAGACAATAGAATTTCCATCAATGAATTAAGTTTTATACAAAACATTAGCATTATTAAACATACCTTCTTTCAATGATATGATAATAAATTAACTCTATGGAAAATGTTTACTTATCATTTAACCTAATTTATATAAGTATACCAATATTCTCAGTGTGTGATAAATCAAGTGCAGCATCGATTTCATCTAAGATATAAAAAGGAGCCGGTTTATATAAAAGCAGACTTAGCATAAATGACAATGCCAATAGAGATCTCTAACCACCAGATAATTCTGAAAGACTTGTTTTCCAAACTGTACCAAATTAAACATTCATTTCAAGACCTTCAGATAAATCATCTTTATTCAATGGAACAACTTTTGCATTTGTTTAAGGTAAAAGAGTTTTGAATATTTTACCAAAGTTTTTATTCACACTTGTAAAACATTATTACATGGCATCCTTCATATTTATATAGATTTACTTTACGCTTATAATCTAATTCTGACATATCACTAAATAGATTTATTTTATTCAATTCAATCTCAGTTTTTCTAGCTAATAAAATTTTATATTCTTTTTATACTTTTTCAGACATTGTTTCTACTTTATAATTTACTCTTCTTCTTAAAATATCCTATTATTATTTCTATTATTAAAGCTCTTTAAAAGATTACTCATAATCCATTTCTGAAAAATCAAATTCTGAGTTTACTACACCAAAATTATTTTTATTCTCATTAATAAATTCTAAATTTTTTTCAAGGTTTTGTAATAAATTTTTTATTTCAATTATATCATTTTCATTTCTAAATACATTAATTATAACTTTTTTCTTTTTTAAATAGCTTTTTAGTATTCGGTTTCTTACTCTTCAATGATTTCAATTAATTGTTATTTTTTGCGATGGGCATCTTTTAATCTTGCATCATTTTAAATAATTTCTTATTCAGCTTTATCTTTACTAGCTCTAATTTATTTTAATTTTTCTTAATCAATTTTTATTTGTATATTTTTTTCTTTAACTTATTTTTGATTTCTATAAAATTAATATATTACTATTATATATAATTAACAGCTCTCTCAATATTAGTTGCAATTTATTTTGATTAATTTTGAATTTGACTTAAATCAGACTAATACTGATTTTTAAAATCTCTTAAATCTTATAATTCTTTTTTCATTTGATTTAATTCATCTTTAAGTTTATTATACTTTTTTTCCCAATCTTTTGCATTATTATCACCACATTATTTCAATTCTTATTCTAAATCTTTTTTTTATTTATTATATTTCTCTAATTCAATATTATTATTTTAAAGCTATTCTTAAAGCTCTTAAGCCTCTTATTCTAAAATTTTGCTTTTTTCAATATTTCTGACTTCAGATTAATTTCTTAGTGTTTACTTTTTTAAATAAATAATACTTTAAGATGTTCAATTTTTTTTTAAGTTTGATTTTAAATCTCCTTAAGTTCATCAATATGATTTATGTCTTATTCCATTTACACGATTTTTAAATTAATATCATAAGACTAACCTTCTAGTTAGCATACATCATCTTATATAATAAATAAAAATACTTTCTAACTATCTAACTTCTTATTAAGTTAAAAGTATTTATGATCTTTGATCTGAATACCCGCCTGACATAACACCTCCTGGTTCAACCACATCTCCATCAAAAGTAACACATCTAACTCTTATTTCTGGATCAAATGCTATCTTTTTTGCAACTTATATTGAACTACATACAAACTAAATTCAAATAAAAAATACAGTTCTTCCAAATATATACAAAATTGGATTACTTATATCTCTATGATAATTTATCAATTTATATGCAGGTAATGCTTCACCTTTTAAACTTCTTGCCAAATCATCTGCTCTTCTTATTTTTTATTCCTCTATATATTATGGTTATGTCTTATTATTTGGCAAAATTGTTACACTTTATCCACCAAAACATCTATTCTTAAATAATAATTTTGCAGTCTATTCATTATCAACCTATTTTTATAAATTATATACCACTACATTAGCTAATTTACCACCTCCCACAAATTCTATAGCTTATATATATTTATTATCAATCACTTCAATCAGTTGTAATACTCTTCCAAAAATTTTACTTCTATCAAAATTTTATGTTGGATTATTGTAATTTAATCTTAAATTCCAATTCCTTTATTATAATTATTCAATTTTATTTTTTTTTTCTTATATTTAAAAATCTAAGTCTTATTTTTCACGTTTTAAATTATAAATTTGATTAGGATTTAACTCTAAATCTTTTATTTCCTAATCATATTATGTGATTTAATTTTCTAATTATGAAAGTTAAACTTTATTATTCTCGATTTCTATTTGACTCAAATTATTATTTTCTTTTTAATTCTTTAATTAATATATATTTTTACATTTATATTTTATTAAATTATCTATTGTCTACCTATAATTTTTTAAATTTATATCTTTTAACAGTTTATATTTTTCTCATTTTCTCTTAATTGTGATTCTATTGTTTATTTCATGTCAGATAATATGCCTTTTTTCGCTTATGCAAGTTTTCTACTTGTGTCTTCAAAATTTTCTTATTTTTCTTTTAATATATGCTCTTTTTATCCTATTAATGAAGTCTATTTTATATTTTTATACTTAAAAAGAAATTTTTTGCTCAAATCTTGGAATGTTATTTTTAATCTCATTTTCTTATTTTTGATATTCATCCTTTTCTCTTTAATGGTCATCTAACATTTTTTAAGTATTTTTATAATCATTTTCTTATAATCTAAAAATAAAATATCAATACGCTAATTATTTTGAGGTTTCTTAAAATTAATCTTCAAGTTTTTTATATTCTAAACTATCGTTTGATAAATTATTTTATTGTTCTATTATTTTAGAATGAGTTTTTAAGTTTTCCTTATTTTTTTCTAAATCTGATTATTATTCATCTTATATTTAGTCAAACTCATTATTTTCATCTATTTTTATTGACATATTTTTAAAATTCTAATAATATTCAAAAGCCCTAATCTTATTATTCATTTAGATTATTTATTCCTCACCTTGTTTCCATTAATTATATTATTCTTTTTCTATTTCAAGTTTCTCCATTTATGGTATTATTTCAGTTTACAGTAAATGATTTATTTCTTATAATTTGGTTTCTTTTTTTTCTATGATTTTTTATGCCTCTTTTTTTTTATCATTATATAATGCAGTACCAGCTGTTTCTTCAAGCATAGATACTAGTTCAGAAGGCTTTAGATTGATAACTTTTGTTATTTTTCCTTGTGCTACTAAAAAATGAGGATTATCTATATTTAATTAAACTTATTTTAATAAATTTTTAATTTTATTATTAGTTTCTGAAACCCCGTTTAAAAAATATCTGAAAATATAAAATAAAACTTTGATTTTTGATTTTGAGTTTATCTTGTAATTTGAATTTCATCCAGATGCTAATATCCTTATGGTGATAAATTTTTATCTTTATTATTAAATGTAATGGTAACACTTGCCTTTATAATTCCAGCATTCCCTTATTTGTAAATCAATTCTTAAAGATTATTAACTCTTGCTACAGATAACGAGCTCAGTCCTAACACAAATATAATTGCATCCAAAATATTTGATTTTCCTGACCCATTAAGCCCTGTTATTGCATTAAATTGTTAATCAAAATCACTAATAACAGTTCTTTATGAATAAGACTTAAATCCATCAAGTATGAGTTCTTTTATATGCATTTTGAATTTAGCGGTATATTAAATATATTTTTTAGCTAAAATTTAAAATTTAAATATTTTAATAATTTTAGCATATTTATAACTGAATTATTCATATATACAAAAATAATATTGATTATTTTAATAATTATCAATTTATATATTGCTTATATTAAATATTTTAATTGATTATTTTAAAAATAATTTATATATTAAATATTTTAAGTAAATTTTAAGTTAAATAAATAAAATGAGACACTATTTGATAAAATAGAAATAAAATGTAAGTATAAAATAATCAATAATTTAAAACATATCTAAAATAACATGAAAAACCTTGTGATTTGGTATAGGATATATTAGATTTATAAAGTGATGAAATGTCAATAGAATCTCCATAAAGAATAAAATATTAACATTTACATTAAAATGAAAATATAAAGAATTTTGATAATAACTAATAATATGACAATTAATATGGGAATTAATATGATAATAATTTATATAAAAATTAAATAGATTTTTCAGATATTCTAAAAAACCATAGAATTTCAAGTAATTTGCGTACAAAGATGATAAATTGGATGTATGAAGTTTTAGCAAATTTCATTGATACTACAAATAATGAAACATATATTATATCAATATAACTAATGGATCTATTTTTTAAATAGAATCCAAATTAATTATAAGATTCTCATGTACATCTTATAGGTGTAACCTGTTTATACATAGCATCTAAATTAAATGATATATATCATATACCTTTAGAAAGTGTATATGAAAAAATTGCTCATAGAAAATTCAGTTATGATTAAATTAAATCAAAAGAAGCTGAAATATTAAGTTTATTTTTTTATATATTAGACACATTGTAATTTAGAATATTGTAACCTAATATCTACAAAATATTAAATAGGATTATATTTAAAAATTTTTATCTTGATAGCTCAGATGCCATAAAAGATATAAAAAAGAGCAGTCTATTAATTTTGAAAATGTGTCTATTCGATGATAAAATGTTAAACTATTTACCCGTTGAACTTGCAGTGTCCATACTTATATATTCAATAAAAACTTTGTTTTTATAACAAAAAATAATAAATTAAAGTTAAAATAAAAATCTTAATCAATAAGAAGATCAAATTGTTAATTTATAATATATTTTAGATATTTAGCATCATTGAAAGTCTTGATGTTTAATATAATCAATAAATTATAGAATAATGCATTCTATAAATAAACACCTTAATACAAAATTTTGATGTCATTTATGATGGCTACTAAAATTTATAAAAATACCAATTAAATGATTGATAAAATTATAAATTTTAATATTTTTTTATAATATTTTATAATTATTATATTTTTTATAAATTTATATAAAAATGGGGTTGGG